>NHCFR01400__coassemble_1664_pt1 | contig 10668 bp, 7 predicted proteins | sample NHCFR01400__metabat2_low_PE_007 | metagenome-assembled genome bin NHCFR01400 | reverse complement strand
ATTTCGTACCAGGATCCAAAACGACGGATCCGTCAGGTACTCGCGGAAATACTCAAGGCCGACCCATTCGCTGCCCCAGATGCCGCGGCGCACGCGGAAATTGCGAAAAGCAATTTGAAGGCCGTAAATTGGGCCGAATTTGAAGATGATAAAATAAATAACCGGCAGCAGCGCCATCAAATACAGCCACCGGCCGCGAATCAGCCGATTGCAGATCTGCCGGCGCTTCGCCCTGCGGTTCTCCAGCCCCATTGAGTCCATTTCGCCTTCTTCCAATCCCGTTATACGAATTAAATTCTTTAAATTCACACCATTTTATCCAGTATTCACACTGGATCTCTGTGCTTTATCCGCTTCTATTTTAGCGTATTCCGTACCGCTCGTATATTGCAAATCACGACATCTGTTTTGACGAATCAAGACATCTATCGGGAAAGTTCACCATCGCCATCCGCGCCTGTTCGCGGCACAACTTGCCGGTTTTCAAATGTAATCCGGCTTTTCTTCCTGTTTTGCTCAAATTCCGCGCGCAATTATTCCAAATTGTGACCATTTTAGGCAATAATTTGTGCGATTTTCCCTTTGCAACGCGCCGAAACCTGTCATGCGACAGAATTCTCATTTTTCTCATCCGACGAAAAAAAACAGGACATCGCTCTCCCCCCAAGGCACGCAGGCCACGGGGAACTGCCTGCGCATCAAAAAAGCGGCTCGTGCAAAGCAGCTTTCATTGCCGCCGGAGCGCGGCGGAAAGCGGAGCGTCCCCGCAATTGCGGCGCTCCGGCCGGAACATCGTGCGAAAAGCGATTGAAAGCGCGGTGAAACTGTTGTATAATAAAGTCTGCCTAGCACGGGCGGCCCGCGCAATCCGCTTGCCCGGCCATGCCCCGGCAACCGGAGGCGCCGCGCCCTTCCCGCCCGTCCTGTGCAGCCCGCCCCTGCGGCACGATTGAATCGAGGAGATTGCCATGTACAACGAATTGACCGAAGTGGATATCCAGAAAATGCAGGAGGAGATCGAATACCGCCTGCGCGTCGTGCGCCCGAAGTGCGTCGAAGATCTCAAAACCGCCCGCGGCTTTGGCGATCTGAGCGAGAATTACGAATACAAGGCCGCCAAGCAGGAGCTTCGCCGCTGCGACAGCCGCCTGCGCTATCTGCGCAAGATGATCGACACCGCCCGCGTCATCAAGGCCGACTCCGCCGCCGATCAGGTCGGCCTGTTCGACACCGTCGACGTCTACTTCGAGGACGAGGGCGAGACCGAGCGCCTGCGCATCGTCACCACCCTCCGCGAGGACGTCATGCAGGGCATCATCAGCAAGGATTCACCCGTCGGCCGCGCAATCATGGGCAAGCGCGTCGGCGACCGTGCGGTCGTCCGCGTCAGCGACGGCGTCTCCTATACCGTCCGGATCGACAAAATCGAAAAGGGCAGCGACGACGACTCGCTCCCGATCCATACGTTTTAACCACTCCAAAGAGGCGCCATCCCCAGCCACGTTTTCCAAAGAAAAGCCGCCCTGCAATTCGCAGGGCGGTCAGGCTGTCGAAAAAGCCGACAGCCTTTGTAGGCGGGGGGGTACTCCCCCCACAGCGACATCAGTCGCCAAAACAGATGCCGAGCATCTTGGCTTCCTCGACGATGGAGGCCTTCGGGTCGACCATCTTGAGCTTGCCGGCGACGTCCTCGAGCGGCACCTTGACCATCTCGCGGTTCTTGTAGCCGACCATATAGCCGAATTCGCGCTTCAGGATCATCTTCGCAGCCTCGGAGCCCAGGCGGCTGGCGAACACGCGGTCGTACGGGCAGGGCGTGCCGCCGCGCTGCGTGTGGCCGGGCACGGTGACGCGCACGTCGAAGCCGCACTTCTTGGACAGCCGGTCGGCGATCTCGTAGGAGACGGACGGGTACTTGGAGTTCTCCACCTTCTTGCGGTAGTCCTTCTTGGAGAGCTTCGCGTCCTCGCGGGAGATCGCGCCCTCCGCCACGGCGAGGATGGTGAAGCGGCTGCCGCGGTCGTGGCGCTCGCGGATCTTGGCGGCGACCTTGTCGATGTCGTACGGGATCTCGGGGATCAGGATGATGTCGGCGCCGCCGGCCATGCCCGCGTTGAGCGTCAGCCAGCCGACCTTGTGGCCCATGACCTCCACGATGAACACGCGGCCGTGCGAGGCGGCGGTGGTGTGGATGCGGTCGATGGCGTCGGTGGCGACGTCCACGGCGCTCTGGAAGCCGAAGGTCATGTCCGTGCCCCAGAGGTCGTTGTCGATCGTCTTGGGCAGGGTGACGACGTTCAGCCCCTCCTCGCGCAGCAGGTTGGCCGTCTTGTGGGTGCCGTTGCCGCCCAGGATGACCAGGCAGTCGAGCTGCAATTTGTGATAGTTCTGCTTCATCGCCGCGACCTTGTCCAGGCCGTTCTCGTCCGGCTCGCGGATGGTCTTGTAGGGCGTGCGGCTACTGCCCAGGAACGTGCCGCCCTCGGTCAGTATGCCGGAGAAGTCCGCATAGCTGAGCAGGCGGAACCGCCCGTAGATCAGGCCCTGATAGCCGTTGAGAAAGCCGTAGATCTCCACGTCCTCGCGGGAGTTGTACATCGTCTTGGCCACGCCGCGCATCGCCGCGTTCAGCGCCTGGCAATCGCCGCCGCTGGTCAGCATACCGATTCGAATCATACTTCCACCTCTTTCTGGTCGCGTCGGGACGGCGGACGGGCACCATCCCAAAAAATCAACAAAAACAATGGTTTTGTTTTACATTATAACCCATTTCTGGTCGAGAAACAAGTCTATTTGATCCGGATTTTGCAGAATCTAAAAAATTTCCATGAAAGAATAAAGGATTTTCCGTTGAAAATGCCTTTTCATTTGATATAATAAAAGTGGATATTTGTGCTTGAGGAGGAATCATCGTGGAGAGCGTCCAAACCTGCGACCTGAGCTACACGCAAAACCGTGAGTTGAGCTGGCTGAAGTTCAACGAGCGCGTGCTGGCCGAGGCGTCGGACCCCACCGTGCCGCTGATCGAACGATTGCGCTTTGTCTCCATCTTTACCAGCAACTTAGACGAATTCTTCATGGTCCGCGTCGGCAGCCTCGTGGACCTGAACATGCTGACCCCGGACGACATGGACAACAAGAGCGGCTTGACGCCGTCTGAACAGCTCTCGCGCATCTACGAAGCCGTGCGGCCGATGATCGCGCGGCGCGACGAGATCTATCGCGAGCTGATGGGCGAGCTGTCCGCCGCAGGCGTGAGCGAAATCTCCTACGAGGGGCTGACCGACAGCCAGCGCGCCTATGTGCACGACTACTACAAGGAGAACATCCGCCCGCTGCTCTCCCCGCAGATCATCGACCGAAGCCACCCGTTTCCCCACCTGAAGAACAAGGCGCTCTACGCCGCGGCGCTGTTGTCCCTGCACGGCAAGGCCGTGGTCGGCATCGTGGACATCCCGAAGATCATCCCGCCGATTCTGATGCTGCCGGGCGGACAGGTGAAGTTCGTCCGCACGGAATCGGTCGTCGCGGCGCACATCAAGAAGACGTTCAAGATCTATGCCGTCGAGGAGCAGGCCGTCGTCTCCGTCACGCGCAACGCCGACATCAGCATGGACGAGGAGAAGTTCGACGAGGACAACCCGGACTTCCTCAACTACATGTCCAAGCTGCTGCGCAAGCGCGACCGCCTGGCGCCCGTGCGCCTCGAGGTGCAGGGCAAGGCCCCGCGGCTGACGCGCAGCCTGTGCGCGAGCCTGAAGCTCGAGCCGCATCAGGTGTTCACCTGCGAATGCCCGCTGAAGCTCGAATACGCCTACCAGCTGGACAAGTGCCCGGCGGGCATGTACAACCCTCCGTACCAGCCGGTCTATCCGGACTACCTCGACCGCGACCAGCCGATCTACGAACAGGTTCGCCAGCGCGACGTGCTGCTGTTCTACCCCTATCAGTCGATGCAGCCGTTCATCGACCTGCTCCGCCAGAGCGCGTCGGATCCGAACGTGATCTCCATCAAGATCACGATCTACCGTCTGGCGCGCAACTCCGCCATCGCCAAGGCGCTGTGCGACGCGGCCGAAAAGGGCAAGGAGGTCACCGTGCTGATGGAGCTGCGCGCGCGGTTCGACGAGCAGAACAACATCGAATGGGCGCGCGAGCTGGAACAGGCCGGCTGCCGGATCCTCTACGGCCCCGACGGCTACAAGTGCCACGCGAAGGTCTGCCTGATCACGCGGCGCGAGCGCGGCGGCCTCTCCTACGTCACCCAGATCGGCACCGGCAACTACAACGAAAAGACCTCGACATTGTACACCGACTTCTGCATGATGACCGCGAATCCCTCCATCGCCCGCGACGCGGTGGCGTTCTTTGAGAACATGCTGATCGGCTACCTCTACGGCGACTACGAGGAGCTGCTCGTCGCGCCGAACGCCATGAAGAACCGCCTGATGCGGCTGATCGACGAGGAGATCGCGCGCGGCGACCGCGGGCGGATCGTCATCAAGGCGAACTCCATCACCGAGCGCGATCTGATCGACAAGCTCAGCGAGGCCAGCTGCGCCGGCGTGAAGATCGACCTCATCATCCGCGGCATCTGCTGCATCGTGCCCGGCGTGCCGGGACACACGGACAACATCTCCGTCACCAGCATCGTCGGCCGCTTCCTCGAGCACTCGCGCATCTACTGCTTCGGCGAGGGCGACCTGCGGCGCTGCTACCTGTCCTCCGCCGACCTGATGACCCGCAACCAAACGCGGCGCGTCGAGGTCGCCTGCCCGGTGCACAGCCCGGAGCTGAAGGAAGTCCTGTCCGAGTACCTCGACCGGCTGCTCGCCGACAACACCAAGGCGTGGCGGCTGGGCAGCGACGGCAACTACACCGACGTCACGCCCGGCGACGACCCGCCGCAGAACGCACAGGCGCATTACATGGATCACCCGCTCGAACTCGCGCACTCCATCCGCCCGCGCCGCTCGCTGCGCGACCGGCTGAACCGCTTCATGCGGACGTAAGCGCCGCGCTGGAATCCGCAAGCGCCCGGCGAAAGCCTGCGAATTGGCAATGTCCGGCGCCTTCCGTCACCCTCTGGCACCCAAACCCGTCTCCCGCCCGGAGGCGCAATCTCTGCGCGGGATGCAGAGGGACGTCCGTCCCCTGCGGAAAGGAGCGTACTCATGCCCAATGACCTTCGCAGCGCGGCGCTCGGCGCGGTCGAGCGCGGAATCGAGCCGGTTCGCGCGCGGCTGAACCGCATTCCGGGACTGGACAAGGTCTTTCACGACTGCTTTGTGAACACGCTGGAGACCACGGTTCAGGCAGAGCCGGGCGACACGTTCGTCATCACCGGCGACATCCACGCCATGTGGCTGCGCGACTCGACCGCGCAGGTGCTGCACTACCTCCGCTTCGCGGACGACGCAGACGTCGCGCTGCTGATCGAGGGACTGATCGCGCGGCAGGCGAAGTGCGTGCTGATCGATCCCTACGCCAACGCCTTCAACCGCGAGCCGTCCGACTACAAGCCCTACGACGACCGCCCGCGCGCATCCGACTGGGTGTGGGAGCGCAAGTACGAGGTCGACTCGCTGTGCTATCCCATCTGGCTCGCATGGCGCTACTTTGAAAAGACCGGCAGCCGCCGCATCTTCACGCCCGACTTTGCCAGAATGCTCGGCGCCATCGCGCGCGTGTTCCGCACCGAGCAGCGCCACGACGAAAGCCCCTACCGCTTCGAGCGCAGCAACTGCCCGCCGAGCGACACGCTGCCAAACGGCGGCATGGGCGCGCCCGTCACCGAGACCGGCATGACGTGGAGCGGCTTCCGCCCGAGCGACGACGCCTGCCAGTACGGCTACCTGATCCCCTCCGAGCTGTTCGCCGCGCAGGAGATGCGCCACGCCGCGTCGTTCGCCCGGATGATCGGCAATGAGGCGCTCGCCGCCGAGTGCGATTCCCTCGCGAAGGAGATCCGCGAGGGCGTCGAGAAGTTCGGCCACGCCGCCCACCCCGTCTATGGCGACATCTACGCCTACGAAACCGACGGCCTGAGTCACTTCAACCTCATGGACGACGCCAACGTCCCCAGTCTGCTGGGATTGCCCTATCTGGGCGTCTGCGCCATGGACGACCCGATCTACCAGCGCACGCGGAAGTTCGTACTGAGCGAGAGCAATCCCTACTACCACAAGGGCGAATTCGCGAAGGGCGTTGGCAGCCCGCACACGCCGAAGGGCTACATCTGGCCGATCGCGCTGTGCGTGCAGGCCATGACCAGCGACGACCTGGACGAGATCGCCGGAATCGTCGATACGCTGATGCACACCCACGCCGGCTGCGAGTGCATGCACGAGAGCTTCGACCCCGACGCGCCGGAGAAGTTCACGCGCGAGTGGTTCGCATGGGCGAACTCGATGTTCGGCGAGCTGATCTTCCGCCTCTACGAAGCCGGCACGCTGGACGAAGTCTTGAGGAGAGCAAGAAAATTGCGAGAAGCGTAATCCTCCCAAAACCATCAATCCCTTCAGCGAAACCGATCGCTGAAGGGATTTTTCTCGCCTGAGCAGACCGTCAGGCGGGATTTCCGCCGTCCTTCGCGCCCTCGCGCAGCGCGTCGCCCATTTGCGCGGGCAGCGCGGAGGCGATCATGTCGATCATCTCATCCAGCCGCTCGGGCGTGTCCGCCTCGGCGCGGAAGGTCAGCTGCTCGGCCGTCACCGACTTGCGCGCGAGCAGCCATCCGTCCGGAAACTCCAGCCGCACGCCGTCGAGGTGCCGCACCTCGCAGGGATGATCCTTCGCCAGCGCTTCCACGCGGTCGAGGCAGGCCTGCTGCTGTGCCGCCGGGCAGGCGACGCGGAGGTCCGGCGTGATGGGCGGGCAGACGATTTCGTCCGCCAGCTCGGACAGCGGCCGGTCGGAATCTCCAAGGATGTCCGCCATCATCAGCGCGGCGAACAGCCCGTCGTCATAGCCGATCTCGCCAAAGAAGAAGTGCCCGCTGACCTCGCCGGCCACCGCCGCGCCCAGCTCGAGGAACCGGCGCTTGATGAACGCGTGGCCGCTGCGCTCCGGCACCGGCGCGCCGCCCATCTCGAGCGTCGCGCGGCGAACGGCCGACGACGCCTTCTGGTCGTAGACGACCGGCGTCGGATGGTCTTTCAACAGGTGGCGGATGAACAGCACCAGCGACTTCTCGCTGAGCACCGGCCGGCCGCGATCGTCGATGAACACCGCGCGGTCGCCGTCGCCGTCGAACGCCACGCCGAAGTCCGCGCCCTCCTCGACCACCTTCGCCGAGACGGCGGTCAGCTTGTCGTATTCCGCCGGATTGGGCGACCGGTTGGGGAACGTCCCGTCCGGCTCGCAGAACAACTCCACCACGCGGTAGCCCACGCTGCGGATGGCGTCGGGCGCGACGAAGCTCATCGCGCCGTTGCCCGCATCGACGACGACCTTCAGCGGCCTGCGCGCGCCGAAGCGCTTGACCAGCGAGGCGCGATAGGCCGGCAGGATGTCCAGCTGCACAACCGAGCCCTCGCCGCGCGGAAAGTCCCGGCGCGCCACGATGTCCGCCAGCTTGTCGATCGTCTGGCGCGATACGGGTTCATCGCCCAGCATGAACTTGATGCCGTTGTACTCCGGCGGGTTGTGCGAGGCCGTCACCGTCGCGCCGCCGTCTACATTTCCATTGGAGAGCGCGTAGTACAGCGCCGGCGTCGGGATCGTGCCGAGGTCGGTCACGCGGACGCCGCCCTCCACCAGCCCGCGGATCAGCTGGGCCTTGAGCGCCGGCGTCGAAACGCGCACGTCGCCGCCGACGCGCATCGTCCCTCCGGGCGGAAGCATCGCGGCCAGCCCGCGGCCGATGCGCAGCGCGTCGCCGTCGGTCAGCTCTTTTCCATAGACGCCGCGGATGTCGCAATCCTTGAATATGCTCATGTCAAGCCCTCCTCGCGGCCGAATTCCTCGCCAGATCCTCGAGGAAGCGGCCGTAGATCTCGTCATAGCGCGCCGCCAGAGCGGCGTCCGGCTCGACGATTCGGTCGTACTGGATCATCTGTTCGGCCGCATCCGCGAGCGAGCCGAGCTGCGACGACGCCGCGACGAGCGCCGAGCCCATGGCCGCGTCGACCACCTTGGGCGCCATCAGCCGGCGGTTCAGGATCGCGGCGCGGATCTTCAGCCACAGCGGGCTGCGGCTCGCGCCGCCGGCGGTGCAAACCGAATCGCCCACGGGGCAGCCGATCGCCTGCATCTTTTCGAGCGCAAACCGCTCCGCAAAGCCAACGCCCTCCATCAGCGCGGGATACAGCCTGCCTTCCAATATATCGCCAAAGTAGAACGGCTCGAAGTCCGGATCCACAAACGGGAAGCGCTCGCCGCGCCGGGTCAGCGGATAGCAGCGCACGCCCGTGGGGATCAGCGATTCGCTTTCGCGATCCATCTCCGAAAGCGCCCTTCCATTGGCCGCGAGGTTCAGGCAGCGGCCGCCCAGATTGCTCGCCCCGCCCAGCAGCCATTCGCCCGACGGCAGCCGGTGGGAATAGCTCGATCCGTCCGGATCCACGATCAGCCCGGGCGTGACGCCCTTGAGCACGAACGTCGTGCCGATGATGGACGCCCACTTGCCCGCGCGCACCGCGCCCGCCGCCAGCGCCGAGGCATAGCCGTCCGTCGAACCGCCGACGACCAGCGTCTTTTCCGAAAGGCCCAGCGACTGCGCGGCCTCGCGCGTCACGCGGCCGACCGGCGCGCCCGGGTGGACGATGCGCGGCAACTTCGCCCGGTCGATCCCCAGCGCGGCGATCTCCTCCGGCCAGCGGCCGTCGATCAGGTCGTAGCCGGTCTTGAGCGCGTTGGAATCGTCGGAAACGGCGAACTCCCCGCAGAGCAGGCCGGCAACGTAGTCCGCCTGATGGGCGAACACGCGCGTGCGCGCGCAGATGTCCGGGCGGTTGCGCACAAACCACAGAATGCGTGGAAGCGAAAACGACGCGCCGAACCTCAGCCCGAGCTTCGCCTCGTGCGCGCCCATGCGCGCGTGGACGATGGCGGCTTCCGCCCCGGCTCTCGGATCGTTGTACATTACGCCGTTGGACAGCGGCCGGTTCCGCTCATCCAGCGGCACGATCGTCCCGCTCGTCCCATCGATGGAAATCGCCTGTATGCGCGCCGGGTCCACGCCCGCCGCGCGAAGCTGCGCGGTGCAATCGCGCACCACCATCTCCACCGCTTCGCGCCAGTCCTCCGGCGATTGCTCGATCCAGCCCGCCTCGCGCGCGATGTTGACCGACGCGAACGACTTAGAAGCCGCCGCTGCAATCCCGCCGCGCACATCCGCGACGACGCAGCGCACGCCCTGCGTGCCCACGTCGATGCCCATGAAAAGCATTCGCTTCGCCTCCAATTTGCGTTTGATGGAAATCCGATGTCATTATAACAATTTTGCGCCCGGTTGTAAAGAAAGGAATTTGCGCGAGGAGATTAACGGGAAAACAACGCCATCCGCCTTGACGGCCGGGCGGGCCGCGTGCTACAATGTTGCCGTTCGGACGGAATTCACGAAACCCGCGCTGCATAGGCTGAGATCGGCGGCGCGCGATTTTTGAAAAGAGAGGACAAGAGCCATGCAATTTTCGGAATTGCTCAAGGCGGCGCTGTACGGCATCGTCGAAGGCATTACAGAATGGCTGCCGGTCAGCAGCACGGGACACATGATCCTGCTCGAAGAGATCCTGCCGTTCTCCGGCGTCTCGGAGGGCTTCTATTCGATGTTTCAGGTCGTCATCCAGCTGGGCGCGATCCTCGCGGTGGTGCTGCTGTTCTGGCGAAAGCTCTGGCCATTTGGCCGCGACGCCGAAAGCGGCCGCGTCCGGCTCGAGCCGGCAAAGGTCACGCTCTGGGCGAAGATTCTGCTGGCGTGCGTGCCGGCGGCGGTGATCGGTCTGCTGTTCGACAAGACGTTTGAAGCGCTGTTCTACAACTATGTGAGCGTGGCCATCGCGCTGATCGTGTTCGGCGTGGCGTTCATCGTCGTGGAGACGGCGCACCGCGGAAGGCGGCCGCGGATCCGGTCGCTTGCGCGGCTGGACTACCGCACGGTGCTGTTCATCGGACTGTTTCAGGTGATTGCGGCGATCTTCCCGGGCACCTCGCGCTCGGGCGCGACGATCATCGGCGCGCTGATGCTGGGCGTATCGCGGCGCGTGGCGGCGGAGTTCACGTTCTACCTGGCCATTCCGGTCATGTTCGGCGCGAGCCTGCTCAAGCTGATGCAGTTCGGGCTGGCGTTCACGGGGCTGGAGGTGGCGATCCTGCTGGTGGGCATGGCGGTGGCGTTTGCCGTCTCCGTGCTGGTCATCCGGTTCTTGATGGACTACATCCGCAAGCACGACTTCAAGGTGTTCGGCTGGTACCGGATCGCGCTGGGCGCGGTGGTGCTCGCGTACTTCCTGATTCGATGACCCGGCGCCAAGCCATTAAAGACGCATAACAAGCGCGGGAGAAGCAAAATTCTCCCGCGCTTTCGTCTAAAAAAGAGTGTAGAACAGCCCACAAACTCAAATCCAGCGACCGCGCGGCGGATTTGAGGTGTTTTTCCGAAGAGAAATCCCATCGCATTCAAGAAAAATCCCACCGCCTACCCAAACCCCGGGAGAGCGCGAGAGG
>NHCFR01400__coassemble_1612_pt1 | contig 10900 bp, 7 predicted proteins | sample NHCFR01400__metabat2_low_PE_007 | metagenome-assembled genome bin NHCFR01400 | reverse complement strand
GTCGTGCCGTTCGTCGCGGAGGAATAAGGCCGAATCAGAGCCGCCGGAGTCGATTTTAGCGCGAGAGGACTTCAACCCTCTCGCGTTCTTTTTGGTCTTCTGGCGGTCTGCGGCGGCATTGGACGCCATTTTTTCACACATCAAACGGGCCGCCCGGCTTGTCGCCGGACGGCCCGTGAAATGAGATTGCGCAGGGGCGCGAAGGGGTTTAGTCGTCGTCCTCTTCCTCGCGCTTGCTGGCTTCGACGATCTTCTTCGCGTCGGCAGCCGGAACTTCCTCGTAGCGCTCGAAGCTCATCGTGAACGATCCGCGCGCCTGCGTCATGGAGCGCAGGTCGGTGGCGTACTTGAACATCTCGCTCAGCGGAGCCTCGGCGGTGACGCGCTGCAGGTCGCCGACCTTGTCCATGCCCATGATGCGGCCGCGGCGCTTGTTCATGTCGCCGATGACATCGCCCATGTACTGATCCGGCACGTCCACCTCGACGTGGTAGATGGGCTCGAGCAGCACGGGGTTGGCGCCCGTCAGCTGCTTGAACGCGAGGCGCGCGGCGGTCTTGAACGCCATTTCGGACGAGTCGACCGGATGGTAGGAGCCGTCGTACAGCTCGGCCGTCAGGCCGACCACCGGGAACCCGGCCAGCACGCCGTGCTTGATGTTGTCGCGCAGGCCCTTTTCGACCGCGGGGATGAAGTTGCGCGGGACGGTGCCGCCCACGACGGAATCGATGAAGTGGAACTCGGTATCCTCCGGATCGGCGTTCGGGCGGAACTTGATCTTGACGTCGCCGAACTGACCGTGTCCGCCGGACTGCTTCTTGTGGCGGCCCTGCACGTCGATCGGCTTGCGGATGGACTCGCGGTACGGGATCTTCGGATCCTGCAGCACGCAGTCCGCGCCAAACTTGCTGGCCAGCTTCTTCGCGATGACCTCGATGTGCATTTCGCCCAGGCCGGACAGCACGGACTCGGTCGTCTCGACGTTCTTTTCGAGCTTGATGGTCGGATCTTCCTCCATCAGGCGGTTCAGGCCGGAGAAGATCTTGTCCTCCTCGCCCGCCTTCTTGGCGTAGACCGCCTTGGAGATGCAGGGCGCCGGGAACTCGAGATCCGGGAACTTCACGGGGTTGTTCGCGTCGCACAGCGTGTTGCCGGTGGCGACGGACTGCAGCTTCGCCAGCGCGCAGAGGTCGCCGGCGCAGACCTTCGTGGTGGTGTTCTGCTTCTTGCCGCGCAGGAAGTAGATCGTGCCCGGCTTCTCGGTCTTCTCGGCGTTGACGTTGTACAGCTGGGTGTCCGCCGTCAGCGTGCCGGAGGTCACCTTCATCAGCGACAGCTTGCCGACGAACGGGTCGGCCATCGTCTTGAACACGCGCGCGGAGAACGGCTGATCGTCGGCGCAGACGCGCTCGACCGCATCGCCCGTGCGGGGATCAATGCCCTCGAGCACATGGCCCGCCGGCGACGGCATCAGGTCGATGATGTAGTCCAGCAGCTTGGCCAGGCCGATGCGGGTGATGCCCGAGCAGCAGACGACCGGCACGACGGTGCCTTCTTGGATGCCCTTGCGCAGGCCGAGCATCATCTCGTCGGGCGAGAGCTCGCCCTCTTCAAAGAACTTCTCCATCAGCTCGTCGTCGGCGCCGGCGGCGGCTTCCATGATCTGCTCGCGCGCCTTTTCGACGTCGGCGGCGACGGAAGCGGGGATGTCGATGGCCTTGAGCGCCTTGCCCTCGCCGGTGTACGCCTTGTTCTCCAGCACGCAGACGACGCCGGTGAACTTGCCGCCCTTGACGATCGGCACCTCGATCGGCGCGATGTGGCTGCCGTATTTTTCCGTGATCGTGCCCAGCGCCTTGGCGAAGTTGGCGTTGTCGCGATCCATCTGATTGATGACGATCATGCGCGCGGTGTGCGTCTTGTCGCACAGCGCCCATGCCTTCTCCGCGCCCACGCTCAGACCCGAAACCGCGCCCACGGTGATCAGCGCGGCCTCGCTGACGGCCATCGGCCCGACCTGTTCGCCGGCGAAATCGAAATAGCCGGGAACGTCGATCAGGTTGATCTTGGTGTCCTTCCACTCCAGCGGAGCCATTGCGGCGCTGATGGAAATGTGGCGGCGCACTTCCTCCTGATCGTAGTCGGTGGTGGTGGATCCGTCCTCAACGCGGCCCTGGCGGTCGATCACGCCGGCGGTAAACAGGAGCGCCTCGACCAGCGTGGTCTTGCCCTCACTGCCGTGGCCCACGACGCAGAGGTTGCGGATATTCTTGGCCTGATAGTCTTTCATGTGAGTATTCCCCCTGTTCGATGATCTGCCGCGCGGGAACCCGCACGGGTCTGGCTTGGGGCGTCTGCTGAATCCGTCCAACGCACCGGCGCTTTCATTGCGCCGGCGCCGTGATGATCTCGGTGCGAAGCAAACAGCATGGCCGCATATGCCACAGTATTTATATTTTAACAGAATTCCTTCCATTTGAAAAGCCCTTTTTGGAAGGATTTTCGGTTTTTGTGCGGAACTATGAAGCAGTTCGGTTGGAATACGCTTGAAAACCCATCGGAGTTGGTGAATATGCTGAAGAAATGGCTTTTTTTATTTGTGGCGGCTGCACTGTTCGCGGCATCGGCCGCGCCGGGAATGGCGTTTGAAACGCGCGAAGAACTGCGCGAAGCCTATGCGGCGCTGCCCGGCTTTGACGGCGATACGCCCTATGCCGAGCTGCCACAGGTGTCCGCGCCGCATTCGGCCGGTTCGCTCGATCCGGCTGCCGTGCAGGATGCGCTCGACTACCTCAACTTCCTGCGCGCCGTGGCGGGGCTTGAGCCGGTCGAGCTCAGCCGCATCTACGCCGAGCGCTGCCAGCGCGGCGCGGTGCTGCTCGCGGCGGTGGACTACGCCGACCACAACGCGCCGCAGCCCGCGGACATGGACGACGGCTTCTACGAGTCCGCCCACCTGGCGACCGCGTCGTCGAACCTCGCGCGCTTCAACTGGATGCGGCCGACGATTCTGCGCGACGGCGTGGAGTACTTCGCGCGCGACGACGGCGACGCGAACCTGCCGGCGCTCGGCCACCGGCGCTGGCTGCTCAACCCGGCGATGTCGGCCACCGGCTTCGGCCTCGCGAACTCCGAATCGGGCATGAGCTACGTGGTGATGTACGCGCACGACTTCGGCAGCGAGGGCGCGGAATGGTCGGAAGTCTGCTGGCCGTCGGCGGGCGCGTTTCCAGTCGAGCTGATGCACGCCGACCTCGCGTGGTCGGTCTCGTTAAACCCCGAGGTCTACGACGTCGCGAATTCGGACGTCGTGGTGACGCTCGAGGAGGAATCCCTCGGCCTGCGCTTTTCGTTCGACTGCTCCGCCGGCTCGGGCGACGGCTTCTGCACCGTCAACTTCGACGCCTACGGCTCCGGGCCGTGCGTCATCTTCCGGCCGGACTTCTCCGAGGCGGACTTTACCGACTACCTGCAAAACCAGCGCTGGACGGTGCGCGTAAGCGGCCTCGTGACCGCGGACGGCGAGACGGCCGAGATCGCCTACGCCGTCGAGATGGCCTCGCTGTACGCGCAGGACGTCGCCTCGATCGAGCTGAGCGCGCTCGAGCTCAACCTGTCCGCCGGCGAGACGGCCCGCCTGACCGCCTCGGTCGTCCCCTCCTATGCCGACGACCTGTCGGTGACGTGGTCGTCGTCCGATCCCGCCGTCGCCACCGTGGATGAAACCGGCCTCGTGACCGCCGTCGCCCCGGGAACGTGCGAAATCGCCGCCCAGTCCACCAACGGCCGCGAGGACCGCTGCGAAGTCCGGGTGGAATAGCAAGCCGCCTTCCCGCGCCCTGCGGTTTGCCTCCGCCATCCCCGGAGTCGCCCGCAGAAAAGGAACCGCCCGCCTTCGCGAACCGCCGCCATGAGCCGGAGCCGCTTTCGCCTTCGGCCATTCGCCGGACAGCGTGCAAAACGCCCATGAGAAGCTCCGCTTCCGCGCGTCTGCGGAAACGGAGCTCTTTTCTGTCGTTCGGTTTCTTCCTGCCGTTCCACCTCGTTCTGCCAACGGATCCGCTCCGCGGGCAGATGGCCGCCGCTACTCGACGGCCGGCATTTCCGTCATTCTCAGCCTCGCGCAGCCATAGGGAATCATGCGGACTGCCCGCGGTTCGCCCTGCGCCTTGCGCGAACGCGGCTCCATGGCGGCCACGCCGTACTCCTCCGGCCAGTCGACCGGCGCAAGCTGCGCCTGAATCTCGACGGGCGGCTGTTCGCCCGAGAAGGGATAGTCGCCGACCGGCTGCTCGCTCACGGCAAAGTCCCCGCCGGGGACGAACCCGTAGTTCCAGTCGGATTCGGGAAATACCTCGTAATCGCAGTAGGGGAATTTCCGCTCCACGCCGGCGCGCGTATATTCGAGCATCTCCCAGCGCTCGCGGATCGCGACGGAATACAGCAGCGGGCCGCGCCACAGGCACTTCATCCCGCGCGGGCGCTCGACCAGCTTGCAGTCGAATTCAAGCTCGACCTCGACCTTCGTCTCGCCCGCCCAGACGCGCCGGATCTCGAAGAACTGGCCCGGAATCGCCGGCTTGCCATCGACATATGCCGACTTCGCCCAGCTGGGGATGCGAATCTTCAGCTCAAACTCCGTAGGCGCATCGGTAACGACCGTGTAGGTCAGGCGGTTCCGGAAGGGATACTCCGTGTCCAGCCGGCACGTCACGGACTGGCCGCCGATCGACGTGCGCACCGACGCCGGCGCGAGCGCAGCCGAGACGATGCCGTCGTCCGAACGCATGAACGCCGACATTGCAAACTTCGGCCAGCCTTGGTTGAAGTTCGCCGTGCAGCAGCCAAAGTTCGGCTCCAGCCCGAACAGGTTGCTCTCCGGGCCGTTGGTGCCGAAGATCACATGATCCTCCGGCAGGCGCGCGCAGCGGATCTGATTGGTCTGCTGGTCGTACTGGTGCGTCCACATGTCGGCGCTGCACGTGGCCGGCAGCGCGTTAAACGCCAGGCGCTCGAGATAGTCGCCCCACGCCGCGTCTCCAGAAATGGCCAGCAGGTGCTCGTAGGAATACATCGCCTCGACGACGCTGCAAAGCTCGCTGCCCTGCACGGGGCTGTCGCCCATGACGCACTCATCGCCGGTGAAGTGGCCGACCGCCATTCCGTGATACTGGAACAGGTTCTTCAAAAATTTGTGCGCAAACGCCTCCGGATCGCCGCCCTCCATTCGCGAAACCAGCGCGCCCTGCTTGATCGCCATGGCGAGATTGACGACGTGCGTGGAATACGTCCACACGCGCTCCGGCACCTGATCGCGATACGGGGAGATCAGCCGTTCGTAATCATAGCCCTGCTCCTGAAGCCGGCGCGCCAGCCGGAGCATCCAATCCTCGCTGCGGCGTTCGTAGAGCCAGTACAGCGGGATCAGCGCCTCAAACCAGCGAAGCGACGCCCAGTTGTGAATCGTCGTGTGCCGCGTAAACACCCACATGTTCTGGAAGAAGCGCCACAGCGCCTCCTCGATCCTTTCGTCGCCGCTCAGGTCGGCATACATGGCCAGCACCTTTGCGATCAATATGCCCGACCAGAGGTCGTAGGAGCGGCGCTCCTCGATCGTACAGGGGCACAGCCAGCCATCCTCACACTGCCGCGCGAGAATCTGATCGACGTAGAACTTCGCGCGCGCAATCATGTCCTCGTCCTCGAGCAGATAGGCCAGCGGGATAAATCCGTCCAGCCAATAGGGCACGCGCTCCCAGCCGTCCCGGTCGCCGCCGATCCACCGGCTGTCCCGGACGTCCGGCCAGACCTTGTCCAGATTGCCGCTCAATCCATCGGCCTGAATCCTCAGCTGCCGCTTGAGCCATCCTTCGGGCTTAATTTCGCCTTTCGTGAAGAATTGAAACGCAGGTTTGTTGAGCATCGGTTGACTCTCCTCTCTCGCCCTTCGCAGGCAGGCGGCCGCCGGTCCTCGCCGGCGACCGCCTCAATTTTCTCTTACGCCTCAATTTTCTCCCATGAGAAAACCTGAATTCAGAAACCCAGCAATTCGTTGGCCATCATCTGCAGCTCGTCAAAGCCCTGATCGACGGTGTATTCGCCGATCTCCATCAGGCTGGAGACGGGCAGCAGCGAATTGCTCAAGAACTCGCCCCATTCCGGGAACACCGTCAGCGGACGGCTGTTGTCCAGCGAAGCAAAGATGCACTCCACTTCCTCGGGCGTCAGGCCGGCAAAGCAGGAATCCATGCAATCCTCGGTCGCCTTGCGGTTGACCTGCGGGCCGAGCTTGTTGTTTTCGTACTTCATGACGCAGGCATCGTAGCTGATCAGGTAGTCGAGAACCGCCATGGTCTCCTCGGGATGCTCGGTCGACGACAGCGGGATGTAGACGTCGACATAGCCGACCGTCACGCCGCCGGGCGTCGGGCAGACGCCAAAGTTGATGCCGGACTCATAGAAATCGTTGTGGCTCCAAGTGCCCTCAATCGCGTTGGCCACGCGGCCGTCGGCGAACAGCTGCGTCATGCCGGTGACGTCGATCGTGTCCGCGTCGGGCATGACCTCGTCGGTGTGCAGCATGGTATAGAGCACCTCGTGGATCTCGCGGATGCGCTCATCGTCGAACTGCGGCTCGAGGTTTTCTCCCCAGTAGTCAAGTCCCTCCGGGAAGATGAAGCACGCGGTGCGCTCGAGCTGATAGTCGATCCACGCGCCGTACTGGCGCTCCAGCCCTTCGCCCGTGGTCAGCTGGTTCGCGATCTCGCGCCACTCGTCCATCGTCCAGGCGCCCTCGCCCCACTCGAGCGACGGATATTCGATGCCGGCGGCATCGTACATGTCCTTGTTGTAGTAGTTCATCAGCGTATAGACCGAGATCGGCACGCCGTACAGGCGGCCGTCGATCATCAGCCCCTCGAACACGGACCAGTAATACTCCTCTTCGGAATAGGTCTCGCGGGCATGGTCGGTGATGTCCAGCAGCTGGCCCAACTCGGCAAACTGCGGATAATACGAGGTGGACACCGCCGCGATGTCGATCTGCTCGCCGCCCGCCAGCATTGTAATCAGCTTGGTCGCAACGCCATCCCAGCCGCTGGCCGTGCCGTCGACTTCCACGCGAATTTCATCCTGCGAGGCATGGAACGGCTCCAGAAGCTGTTCCATAAATTCCAGGTGGTCGGAGGGAACCATCATCTTGATGACGACGGGTTCCGATTCGGCCAGGCCGACGCCCATGTTCAGCGCGAACAGCAGCGCAAGCAGTGCGGTCAACAGTTTCTTCATTGAGACTCCTCCTTAATTGTAATATCACCAAGGCGCTCAGCCTTTGATACCTCCAAGCATGATGCCGCTGATGATGAATCGCTGGCACAGGATGTACAGCGCGATGATCGGCAAAAGCGCGATGCACGAAGCCGCCATCAGCAGATGCCACTGCGTCGAATAATTGCCCTGAAACGTCCGCAGCACGAGCGGCACCGTCATCTTTTCACGGGAGCTGATGTAGATCATCGGCCCCATGTAGTTGTTCCAGTGCCCCATAAACGTCAGCACGCCCAGCGACACCAGCGTCGGCACGCACATCGGCAGGATGATCTGCAGCCAGATGCGGAAGTGCCCGCAGCCGTCGATGAAGCCGCTGTCGCGAAAGTCGTCGGGAATCTTGAGCATGTACTGGCGCATCATGAACACGTTGGCCGCCGTGCCGAACAGCGATGGAACGATCAGCGGATAATAGGTATTGATCCATCCGAACTGGCGGAAGATGATGAACAGCGGGATCAGCGTGACCTGCGAGGGAATCATCATCGTGCTCAATACGATCATGAAGCAGGCGGACTTGCCCTTGAAATTCGTCTTGGCGAAGCCGTAGGCGACCATCGAGCTGACGAACATATTGCCCACCGTCGCCGTGACCGCGATGGTCAGGCTGTTGAGCATCGCGCGCCCCATGCCCGTCTCCTCCCATGCGATGGGGTAATTGCTCCACGTCGCCGGCTGCGGGATCAGCTCGGGCGGATAGCTGAAGATCAGCGCGTTGTCCTTCAGCGAGGATGAAATCATCCAGATAAACGGAAACATCGAAATGACGCAGACGCACAGCAGGACGATGTGCAGCACCACATGCTTCCAGTTCACCGGCTTTTTGTTGTACTGAATGGCAACTTTGCGATCAGACATCATAATTCACCCACTTATCCTGCAGCTTGAACTGGATCATCGTGATGACAAATACCACCGCAAACAGCACCCACGCATAGGACGCAGCCTCGCCCATCCGGAAGTACTCAAACGCCGTGTTGTAAATCTGCATGACGATCGTGCGGGTCGCGTAACCCGGGCCGCCTTCCGTCATGATAAACGCCGCGTCAAACATCTGGATGTAGCTGATGCAGTGCGTGACGACCAGGAAGAACAGCGTCGGCGTCAGCATCGGCAGCGTGATGCGCCAGAAGCTCTGCCGGCCGTTCGCGCCGTCGATCATGGCCGCCTCGTAATAGGTCTCGTCGATGCCCTTCAATCCTGCGGTCAGCAGAATCATGTCGTATCCCATCGCCTGCCAGATCGACATGATCGCAACCGACGGCATCGCCCACGCCTGCGAGGAGATCCAGCGCACCGACGGAAGGCCGAGCATGTTCAGCACGTTGTTGATCAATCCATAGTCCTTGTTGTACAGCCACGTCCAGACGATGCACACGGCCACCGTCGTCGTGATATTCGGCATGAAGAAAGCCGTGCGGTACAGCGCCACGCCGCGGATCCGCGCGTTCAATGCCAGCGCAAGCAGCAGTCCAAAGAAGATGGCGCCCGGAATTGCAATCAGGCAATACACCGCCGTGTTCTTTGTAACGGTTCCCAGCATCGACCCTGAAAAGATCGTCCGGTAGTTTTCCAGGCCAATCCACGTCTGCTCATGAAGCATGTCCCAGTCGGTAAAGCTGATAAACAGCGAAAATACCACCGGCACAACCGAAAACAGACCAATGCCGACCAGGATTGGCGCGATCATGATGTAGCCCATTCTCGCGTTTCTCTGTTCCAGCGTGGGCTCTTTTCTGCGCCGAAGCCGCTGTGCCTGCATAGGCTCTCTCCTCCTTTCAAACGTATTCTTATCTTATCATATCAACCTTCATATGTCGCCCAACATTTGTACTATCCTGTCAATTATTGGCTCATTTTGTTACACAACGTTTGACTATTGCGTATTTTTACAACATTCGCTATAATAGAATATAATGATCTTGCCGAAAGTGTGATTCATTTGAACAAGTCAAAAGTCCTGGTCATCGGCTCGACCGACCGCCTCCGGCGGCGGGTCGCTTCCCTGCTCGGCGAGCTGCCCGGAGTTTTCACCTCGCAGCGCGCAGGCTGCGCTGAAATTGAGCTGTACCTGGCCGAACACCGCATTGACGCCGTGCTCCTGGAAGCCGCCGGGGGCTTTCTGGAGGACATGGAGCGCATTCATCAGACAAAGCCGGCCATGCCCATCGTGGCCTACGACGACGATCCGGGCTATGCGGCCACGCGCAGCGCGCTTCTCAACGGCGCGGTGGACGTGCTTCGCATCCGCAGCGCCACAGCGCCGGCCATCGAACCGGTGCTCCGCCGCGCGCTCGACCCCATCAGCCACACCTTTGCCGACGGCCTGCGCCATCGGGAGCAGAGCATTCGCGCCATCTCCCGCCGGGGCGAGAACTTCAGCCAGCGGCTCGTCAGCGGAGATCCGCCGCAATTCTACATGAACGGCAACCGTGCGACGCTGCTGCGGGCAAATGTGCTCTGCACGGGCAGCGGCCTCCTCTGGCGGCAGGACGCGGCATGGGCGTGGATTCAGGAGTTTGGCGTCACAAATACGTTTCTGTTCCCCTCGTCTGGAAGCGAGCTGCATCTGGGGGCAATCGTCGAGCAGGATTACATCAACGCCACCTCCTACAGGCACATGCTCAACGGCCAGCTGAACCGGTTTTACCGCCAGCTGGCCGAGTTGAACTGCGTGTGCGCGGCGACGTATTGCAGTTCGGATTACCTGAGCTTATCCGTGCTGCACCATCTGGACCATCTCGTAGAATTGGTGTTCTATCTGGACGAATGCCAGACGCTTTCAGATTCGGCCCGCCGCGCGAATACGCTACCCCCCCCCACAGCTATACGGGGAATTCTGCACCGCCACTGCCGTGCACGACGTTGACGCCGCGGTGGCCTGCGTAGACCGCGCTGTAGGCAAACTGCGAAGCGACATGCCCGCGCCGGATTTTGCCCGCGAAGCGCTCAGCCGCTTCCTCTGGGAATTCGCCTCCGTCGTCGGCAGCCGCGCCGATCATCCCTGTTCACTTCGCGTCGACGATTCCCGCATCAGCGCGCTGCGAAACTCGATCGTGTCGATCATCCGAAACACGCTCTCCACCGACCTCGACGGCTCGCCCGATTCGCCGCTCGTGGAGCTGATCCGGCGGATTGAAGCCAATCCCGGCCTGCCGATCAGCATCGATCAGGCCGCCAGGGAAATCAACTTCAGCCGGTCCCATTTCTGCCGCCTGTTCCGCCAGCAGACAGGGCAGAGTTTTACGGCATTTCTGACGCAAAAGCGCATCGCCATGGCCTGCGAGCTGCTCAAGAAAACCGGCATGCGCGTAGATGAAATTTCTGAAAGCGTGGGCATTGGAAACACGTGGTATTTCAAAAAGATCTTTCAAAAGCAAATGGGAATGTCTGTAGAGGAGTGGACCGCTCAAAACCGCGTCGGACACCCCAAGGTGAACGCCGAACCATAGCCACGCAATGATTATTTGACGAGCGGAGCGGCTATGCTATCCGATCATTCCCGCATTGGCCGCCCGCTGAATTGCGTTACTGTATGCATTCTGCAACGTTGCTTCGCCCATCATCACTTTCA
>NHCFR01400__coassemble_1608_pt1 | contig 10941 bp, 9 predicted proteins | sample NHCFR01400__metabat2_low_PE_007 | metagenome-assembled genome bin NHCFR01400 | reverse complement strand
AAACTCTACTCCGGATTCGACGATCCGAAATTGATCGCGGACGCAAGCGCCGCGTTCGAGCAGGTTGCCAACGTCCGCACGATGATCGCGAAGCTGCCGGGCGATGCGCCCGCGGAAAACCTCGCGGCGGTCGTCCGCGCCATGCAGTCCGCCGCCGGCCTGCAAATCAAGGTCTCCGAATTCGCCTATCTCACCCTTGCCGTCGACGCCAACTGCGAGCCGGCGCGCGCGTTCTACAGCCGCGTGATCGACCTCAACGCCGAATGGGCGCAGCTGAACAGCGCGCTGAGCCGCTATCTCGGCGGCGCGGACGATCTCGAAGCGCAGATCGAATCCAACGCCCTGCTCGCGGAGCACGCATTCATGCTGCGCGAATTGAAGAAGGACGCCGCGCATGTGATCGATCCGGCGGTCGAGCCCGCCGTGCTCAAAATGCAGATGACCGGCGGCACGAGCTGGGAGCAGCTGCGCGACCAGCTCGACTCCAACCTGATGATCCCCTTCGAGCAGGACGGCCGCGAAGTCCAGCTCCCGCTGTCCGCGATTCGCGGGCTGGCGAACAGCCCGTCGGCCGACGTGCGCCGCCGCGCCTACGAGGCCGAGCTGGCCGCCTATCCGCGCATCGAAATCCCGATGGCCGCGTGCTTAAACGGCATCAAGGGCGAGGCGCTGACACTGTGCGAACTTCGCCATTACGATAGCGTGCTCGACACCGCGCTGGACGCCAGCCGGATGGATCGCGCCACGCTGGACGCGTTGCTGTCCGCAATGCGCAAGAGCCTACCGATGTTCAGGCGCTATTTCCGCCTGAAGGCGAGGTTGCTTGGCTATGATGGCGGTCTGAAATTCTACGACCTCTGCGCGCCGGTCGGCGAGGCCGGGCAGAAGTACACGCTCGACGAGGCGCGCGATATGCTGGTCGAGGTCATGGGCCGGTTCAGCCCCCGCATGGCCGGTCTGATCGACCGCGCGTTCCGCGAGCGCTGGATCGACGCCTATCCGCGCGAAGGCAAGCAGGGCGGCGCGTTCTGCTCCGGGGTGCACCCGCTCGGGATCAGCTACGTCATGACCAACTTTGAGGGCAGCTATTCCTCGGTCAGCACGCTCGCGCACGAGCTCGGCCACGCCTACCACAGCAGCTGCTTAAACGACGCCTCCGTGCTGATGTGCGACTATCCGATGCCGCTGGCGGAGACCGCTTCGATCTTCAACGAGACGCTGTTGATGGAAAAGACGCTCGAAACCGCCGACGACGCCACGAAGCTCACCTTGCTGGAGCAGCAGATCGGCGACGCGGCGCAGGTCGTGGTCGACATCCTGAGCCGCTACCTGTTTGAGACCGAGGTTGTCGAGCGGCGCAAGGACCACCCGCTGTCCCCGCGCGAGCTGTGCGCCATCATGCTCGAGGCACAGAAGCAGACGTATGGCGACGGGCTGGATCCGAAGTTCCTGCATCCCTACATGTGGGCGTGCAAGCCGCACTACTATTCGACGTCCATCCACTTCTACAACTTCCCCTATGCGTTCGGGATGCTGTTCGGTCTGGGCGTCTACGCGCGGTATCTCGAAAAGGGCGAGGCATTCCTGCCGGAGTACGACCGGCTGCTCGCCGCGACCGGCTCGGGCAGCGTACGCGAAGTGGCCGCGAGCGTCGGCATCGACGTGGCGGACGAGGCGTTCTGGATGCAGTCGATTCGGACGCTGGAGGAAAAGGTCGACGCATTCGAGCGCCTCGCATCGGCCAGACTCGGCTGAGCGAAAGCGCCCGAAGCGAGGGGCGGGCGGCCGCGGCCGCCCGCGCCGTTCACAGATTGGCCCTCGCCAGCTGAACGGCCATCTCGAGCCGACCAGCGGCTTCGGCAAGGCCCGGAACCGCCCCTTCGATTCCGCGATACGCCACACAGAGGTCCTCGAATTCGTCCAGCGCGTCCGAAAGCGCCTCGCGCCAGTCCTCGTCGTCCGCGCCGGTGCACTCGATGACGAACAGCGCGTCCTCGAAGTTCGCATTCAGCTCGTCCATGTCGTCCGCGGCCGCGCCGGCGCCGTCGCGTAATTCATCCATCCGCTCGAGGATCTCGCGGAAGCGCGCCTCAAAATCCCGAATTGGAAACACTGACATCCCTCCTCAACTCAACTTACACTCCCGCATTGGAAAGGAAGTGCCTACATGGATCGCAATCTCGCCCGCAACCTCGTCTGCGTCGTGCTGGTCGCGCTGTATTTCGCAGGGCTGGTGTGCATGTTCCTCGGCCGGCTGGAGGCCGGCATCGCGCTGTGGGCCGTCTCCACCGTCGGAGGCTTCGCCGCGCTGTACCACATCCGCAACGGCCAGCAAAAGGAAGACGCGCGCAAGCAGGCCAAAGCGGCGGATGAGGAAGGCGGCAAGCCATGCGAATGAGGCGGAAGGCGTGGACGGAGCCGGTCATCGCAGGCTGCCCGTTCTACGTCGAAGCGCCGAGCGCGCACCGCGGCCATTGGCAAGAGCTGTTCCCCCGCAGGCAGCCGGTCTGGCTGGAGATCGGCTGCGGCAAGGGCGTGTCCACCGCGCGCATGGCGCACGAAAACCCCGGCGCAAACCTGATCGCCGTCGACGAGGTGCGCCACGTCCTCGCCGTTTCCATCCGGAACGCGCAGGCCGAATACGGCAAGGATCCGGTCGGCAACCTGCGCTTTTCGGCCGTGGACGCCATGTTCATCCACGACACGTTCGACCGCGCGGACGGCATCGAGCGCATCTACATCAACTTCTGCAACCCGTGGGACGAAAAGGCCAAGCACCACAAGCGCCGCCTGACCCATCCGCGGCAGCTCGAACAATACCGGGCCTTTCTGGCGCCGGGCGGGCGGATCTATTTCAAGACCGACAACGACGCGCTGTTCACCGCCACGAAGCGCTACCTGCGCGAATCCCGGTTTGAAATCGAAACCCTGATCGACGACCTGCACGCCTCCGGCTATTCGCCGAACTATGTAAGCGAGCACGAAGCGCTCTACGCCGGCATGGGCAAGCCCATCCGCTTCCTGATCGCGCGCATGCTCCCCGGCGAGCCCTTCCAAACCGCCGAGCCCCTCCCCGCAGAGTGAGCCCGGCGGTTCCTTTTTTCGTGGGTTGACGAGCAAGCGCTCTGGACTCGCCCCTTTGGACGTCCCTCTGCGCACCGCCTGACCGGCAATGGCAGATGCGTAAGCCGCACACCTCAGGCGTCCCTCTACATCTCGCGGACCGGCATCGCGGACAAGCGCCGGAACCCGCGCCTTGGACGTCCCGCTGCGTTCTGCGCAGCCGGCATCGGCAAACGGATGGCGTCCCTTTGGACGTCCTTCTGCGCCCCGCCCGACCGGCGGACCCGGCGCGCCTTCACGGCTGGCCGGCCGGCGTTCCCATCGCGCGGCGCGCGAGCAGCTTCTTCATCGCCAGCGCATGCACGGCGATGGAGACTGCGGGGCCGATCACATCGGAAATCGCCTCGGCATAAAACGCCGCTTCCGCGCCAAACGCCGCCGGCAGGATGAACAGCGCCGCGAAGTAGACCGCCTTTCGCCAAAAAGAGAGCGGCCACGAGAAGCGAACCTGTCCGATCGCCGTGAAGCCATCGACGATTTCATATTGCAGGCCCAGCGGAATCAGCGCCAGCGTATACGCGCCAATGGCCCATACGGCCTTCTCCGCCACGACCGGATCCGTCGTGAACAACCTCACAAACAGCGGCCCCGCGACGCGCGCCAGCACGAACATCAGCGCCGTGTAGACCAGACACCACAGAAAGATCCGCCGCTGCGCTTCCATCACGCGATCCGCGCGGCGCGCGCCGTAATTGAAGCTCAGAATGGACTGCGTGCCGCCGCTGATGCCGCCCAGCGGCATCGTGACCACGAGCATGAAGCTCTGCACGATGGTCGCCACGGTGATCAGCAGGTCGCCCTGTCCCGCGCCGCCGTAGCGCTGGAGCACCGCGTTCATGGCGATGATCATCACGTTGTCCACCGCGATGATTGAAAACGGCGTGAACCCGAGCGCCAGCACGCGCCGCGCGATCTTCAGGCTGTAGCCGCAAAACGTGACCGGCACCTGCGCGCGACGGCCGAGCAGAAACGCCAGCACATACGCACAGCTCGCGACCTGTGAAAGCACCGTCGCGATGGCCGCACCCCGGACGTTCATGCCCAGCGCAAAGATAAAGACCGGGTCGAGCACGATGTTCATCACCGCGCCGAGGACGACCGAAGTCATCGCCTTTTTCGCAAATCCCTGCGCGACGACGAACGAATTCAGCCCCGTCGCCAGCAGCGCAAACACCGTGCCGGTCATGTAATAGAGGAAGTACTCGTCCGCATAGGGCAGCGTGTCCGCGCTCGCGCCAAACAGCATCAGCATCGGCCGCCGCAGCGGAATCACCACCGCCATCAGCGCGAGCGAGAACAGGCAGATCATCAAAAAGCAGTTCGCGAGAATCGCCCGCGCGCCGCGCTCGTCGCCCTCGCCCATTCGGATGCTCATCAGCGGCGCGCCGCCCACGCCGACCAGCGAGGCCACCGAGCCGATCATCGTCACCACCGGGCCGCACACGCCCACGCCCGCCAGCGCCAGCTCGCCGATGCCGGGAATGTGGCCGATGTACATGCGGTCGACAATGCTGTACAGCACGCTGACAAACTGCGCCAGCATGCTCGGCAGCGCAATCCTGCGCACCAGCGCGCGAATGTCGTCCCGGCCGAGGTCGTTTTCCACCCGGCGCGCCCCTTCGTTCTCCATCGCAAGCACCCCTCATACCCTTTGTACGCTTCAGAGGGCAATGGGAGCCAAAGCGGCTCCTCTCCCCCGATTGATCGCGGCGCACTGCCGCTTCAGGGCGGAAGCCGCCGCGCTTCCCTCGCCCGGCCTTCACGGCAAACGCCGGAAAGGCGCATGGATTATACACCCTTCCGGCGAAATTGTCAACCATGATCTTTTTTCAGACACATCCGCGCCCGGCCCATTGAACCTCCCGGCACGCGGCGAAGCGCGTGAAATTGGAATTCCTCCAACCGCCGCTACCGCTCTTCGCGGAAAAACGGCTGTCCCAAGCTCTCGGGCGGCTGATCCTCCTTCTTCTTGCGCAGGCTGGTCAGCACGAGCACGACGATCGTCACGAAGTACGGCAGCATCTTGAAGATCTCCTGCATGCTGCGGCCGAGGCCGGGGATGTACAGGTAGAGGATGTACAGCGCGCCGAACAGGATCGAGCCCCAGATGGCGTGCAGCGGATTCCAGCGCGCAAAGATCACCAGCGCGATGGCCAGCCAGCCGCGGTCGCCAAAGCCGTTGTTCGTCCATGTGCCGCCAGAGTATTCCATGACGAAATACAGGCCGCCGAGGCCGCAGATCGCGCCGCCCACGCAGGTGGCGACGTACTTGTAGCGCGCCACGTCGATGCCGGCCGCATCCGCCGTCGAGGGGCTCTCGCCCACCGCGCGCAGGTTCAGCCCGCGGCGCGTGCGGCGAATGTACCACGCCAGATAGACCGACAGCGCGATGGCGAAGTAGGTCAAAAAGCCATACGAGAACAGCGCCTCGCCGATCACCGGGATGTCGCACAGAAGCGGGATCGGCTGGCGGAACGCGCCTGCCGTCGCGGCCACGGAGATCTGGCCGACGCCGCCGGAGAGCTTCGACAGCGATCCGCCGAAGAAGTTCCCCAGGCCGACGCCAAACGTCGTCAACGCCAGGCCGGCCACATTCTGGTTTGCGCGCAGCGAGATGGTCAGCACGCTGTAGATCGCGCCGCCAAGCGTGCCGGCCACGAGCGCGCAGACGAGCGCAATCAGCATTCCGACCACCGGAACCGGCGCGACGACGGCGTTTTCATACAGGTAGGCGCCCGCCAGCCCGGCAATGCCGCCCATGTACATCATGCCGGGCACGCCGAGGTTCAGGTTGCCCGATTTCTCGGTGAGGATCTCGCCGTTGGCGCCGAACAGGATGCCGATGCCCTGACCGATGGCGTTTTGGATGAAGATCAGAATCGTGTTCATTCGCGCACCGCCTTTCTCCCGCGCCGGAACTCGACCTTGTACTGGATGAAGAACTCGCAGCCGAGCACGAAGAACAACAGGATGCCGGTGATCATGTCGGAGGCATTTTCGTTTAAGCTGAACTGCGAGGCGATCTGGATCGCGCCCTTTTCCAGAAACACCAGCAAAAACGACACGAGCATCATCGTAAACGTATTGAGCTTGGACAGCCACGCCACGACGATCGCCGTGAAGCCGCGGCCACCGGCGATGCCGGTGGAGATCGTATGCCCCGCGCCGCTGACCAGTATGAAGCCCGCCAGCCCGCACAGCGCGCCGGAAATCGACATCGTCCGGATGATGACCCGGCGGACGCTGATGCCGGCGTAGCGCGCGGTGTTCACGCTCTGCCCGACGTAGGCGATCTCATAGCCCTGCTTGGAATCGCGCAGATAAAAGTAGACGAACGCGGTCACCGCCACGACGATCACGAGGTTCCAGCCGTAGGTCAGCCCGAACAGCTCGCCCAGCCAGCCGGCGCGCGTCTGCTGGTTGATGATGCCGACCGAGTTGGAGCCGGAGGGATTCTCCCAGAACACGATGCAGAACGCCACCAGCTGCGTGGCGATGTAGTTCATCATCAGCGTAAACAGCGTCTCGTTCGTGTTCCACTGCGCCTTGAAGATCGCGGGGATCACGCCCCAGAGCATGCCGGCCAGCAGCGCCGCCGCCAGCATCATCGCCATCAGCAGCGCCGAAGGCACGCGGTCGCCAAAGTAGATCATCACCGCCGCGGTCGCCAGCCCGCCGGCCAGCGTCTGTCCCTCCGCGCCGACGTTCCAGAACCGCATCCGAAAGGCCGGCGTGATCGCCACGGCGATCAGCAGAAGCGCCAGCGCGTCGCGGATCGTCACCCACAGGCGGCGGTTGCTGCCGACCGCGCCGTCGATGACGGCCTCGTAGACCTCCAACGGGTTCAGCCCCGTCAGAAAGAAGATCACGACGGCGCAGACGCACAGCGCCAGCGCGATCGCCGCCAAACGGATCAGACACGCCTTGACAAAACCGCATTCGTCGCGCTTTGAAACGTGGAACAGCGGCTCGCGCAGGCCGTGCAGTTTGCTCATCATGGTTTCCCGCTCCCTTCCGTCCGCATCATCAGCATGCCGATCTGCTCCTTGGTCGCCGTGCGCGCATCGACGATGCCGGTCACGCGGCCGCCGCACATCACCAGGATCCGGTCGCACAGCGCCAGCAGCACGTCCAGATCCTCGCCCACGCAGAGCACCGCCACGCCGTTGCGCTTCTGTTCGTCGAGGAGGCGATAGATCGTGTGGGAGGAATGGATGTCCAGCCCGCGCACCGGATAGGCGACCATCAGCACGATGGGGTTCGACGCGATCTCGCGCCCGACCAGCACCTTCTGGACGTTGCCGCCGGACAGCTTGCCCACCGGCGTGCCGACGCCCGGCGTGACGACCTCCAGATCGCGGATAATCTTCTCCGCCAGCGACCGGGGCGCCTTGCGGTCCACCCAGAAATGCCCGCCGCGCTTGTAGCTGCGGATCATCATGTTGTCAACCATGTCCATCGGGCCGACCAGACCCATGCCCAGCCGGTCCTCCGGCACGAACGACAGCCGGACGCCCAGCCGGTTGATCTCGACGGCGCTGAGCTTCGTCAGCTCCTGCGGCTCGTGGTTCGGCGGGAAGTAGTCGATTTCGCCCGACTCCGCCTTCGTCAGCCCGGCGATGGTCTCCAGCAGCTCGCGCTGTCCGCTTCCGGCCACGCCGGCGATGCCCAGAATCTCGCCGCCATCGAGGGTAAAGCTGACGTGGTTGAGCGTGATGACGCCCTCGGGGTTGACGCAGCTGACGTCCTTCACCGCCAGCCGCCTCTTCAGCTGCTTCGGCTCCGAGCGCACGATGTTCAGCTCCACGCGCTTGCCGACCATCATCTCCGTCAGGCTGGCGATCGACGCCGACGCGGTGTCGACCGAGCCGATATAGCGCCCCTTGCGCAGCACCGCCACGCGGTCGGACAGCTCCAGCACCTCGTTGAGCTTGTGCGTGATGATGACGATGGCGTTGCCGTCGGCGCGCATGTTGCGCAGCACGTCGAACAGCCGGTGCGTCTCCTGCGGCGTGAGCACCGCCGTCGGCTCGTCGAGGATCAGGATCTTCGCGCCGCGGTAGAGCATCTTGACGATCTCCACCGTCTGCTTTTCCGAAACGGACATCTCGTAGACCTTCTTGAAGGGATCCAGCTCGAAGCCGTAGCGGTGGGTCAGCTGGTTGATCTTCGTCGCAACCGCCGCCATGTCCAGCCGCTGCCGGCCCGGAAGGCCGAGCACAATGTTTTCCGCCGCCGTCAGCACGTCCACGAGCTTGAAATGCTGGTGGATCATGCCGATGCCCAGCGGATAGGCGTCGCGCGGCGACCGGATGCTCACCGGCTCGCCGTGCACGAGAATCTCGCCCTCGTCGGGATAGTAGATTCCCGAAATCATGTTCATCAGCGTCGTCTTGCCGCTGCCGTTTTCGCCCAGTATGGCGAGGATCTCGCCCTCGCGGATGGACAGGCTGATGTCCTCGTTGGCGACAATTTTGCCAAACCGCTTGGTGAGATGCTTGAGCTCAATGGCGGGGATATGTTTCACCGTCAACCCTCCGAACTTCGCGCCCAATGGCGCGCTCGATTCCACACGCCGCCCTTTTCAAAAGTGCGGCCGACAACAAAGACCGGCGCTCGGGGCAGAACGCCGGTCTTAAGCCCATTTCGTCAGGAAACCTGCTCGATTCCGTCGACGATGATGTCGAACGACGGGGCCGAGGCCAGCTCGGACTCGTGGAAATAGCCATCGGAGACGTAGTCGGCGTACTTCGCGTAGTCGGCATTCGCCTCGATCAGGCTCTCGAGCGTCTCGCCGCCGATGGTGAACGTCGAGGTGTCAAACACCTTCAGATCGCCGGAAACCAGCGCGGCCTCGACCTCGGCCACCTTTTCGGCGGTGCCCTCGGCGACGACGCCCTCGTTCAGCTCGGTGATCTTGTTCGCGCCGGTGTCATAGCCCTGGCACCAGTCGACCGCGATCGGCTCGCCGTTGATGACGCACTCGACGGCATAGGTGTTGTACGGCGCCCAGTCGATGGACGCAGAGGTCAGCGCCGTGTTCGGCGCGGTCGCGATCATGGACACGTTGTAGCCCACGCACGGCACGCCGGCCGCCTCGCAGGCCGTGGGCGCGCCGGTGGTGTCGGCGTGCTGGCTGATGAGCACGCAGCCCTGCGCGATCAGCGCCTCGGCGGCCTCTTTCTCCAAGTCAAACGACGCCCAGCTGTTCGTGTACTGCACCTTCATCGTCGCCTCCGGGCAGACGGAGCGGATGCCCAGGAAGAACGCCGTGTAGCCGCTGATGACCTCGGCATACGGGAACGCGCCGACATAGCCGACCACGCACTGATCCGCCGTGATCGTGCCGTCGGCGATCATCTCGTTGAGCTTCATGCCCGCAACGACGCCGGAGACATAGCGGGACTCATAGACGGAAGTGAAGTAGTTGTGCACGTTGTCCAGCCCGCAGGTCGCCGCCTGATAGCCAGTCGCGTGGCAGAACTCGATCTCGGGGTACTCGCGCGCCGCCTCGATCATGTAGCTTTCAAAATTGAAGGAATTGCCAAAGATGATGTCGCACCCGGCCTCCGCCAGATCGATCGCCGCATCGTAGCAGGCCTCGGTCTCCGCGGTATTCCATTTGATGATGATCTGATCCTCGCTCAGACCGAGCGCCTCCGCCATGGCCTTCGCGCCCTCGTAGTGCGCGGCGGTGTAGGCTTCGTTTTCATCGCCGATGTAGATGTAGCCGACCGTGATTTCGTCCGCAGGGATGCCCTCCGCGAGCGCCGCGGTGCCGATGAGCGCCATTGCTGCGATCAGCACCATGGAGAGGATTTTCTTCATGATTCCCGCCTCCTGTGTATTGATCCCCTTCGGGGCTGATTTCAGTATAACACACAAACGTTACATTGCGTCGCGTCCAATGTAAATAATGCGAACTTTATCAGGTCAATTTCAGTTTACATTCGGAATTTCGGTTCATCCGATGAACCTGATGCGCATATTCATTCGGATTATTCGTCTTTCCACGGAATGCGCTCGTCGCCTCGGACCAGCCATGCGCGCTTTGCCAGCGCGGCCAGCGGCGCGTCCGAATGCGAATCGGAGTAAAACTCGTCGATCTGAGCCTCGGGAAAAACCTCGCGAAAGCGGCGCACCTTCTCCTCTCCGTGGCAGTTCAGGCCGCTGAAGCGGCCGGTATGCCGGTCGACCGGCGAGCCCATTGCGCAGCCGACGCCGAGCCGCTCGCAGGCCGGCTGGATCAGAAATTCCGGCGAGGCCGAGATCACGACGTCGTCCGGTCGGCGCTGCGCGAGGTACCACGGCTTGACCCGGCTGAAGTTCTTCGCCCAGAACCGTTCGACCGCCGCATCCACGTCGCCGATTCGCCCGAGGAACCCCAGCATCCGCTCCTTGAACGCCTGCTTGGGGCGCAGCTTCAGCAAAAACAGCGCGCCGTTCACCGCCTGTCCCGGCAGGTCCAGCCACATCGCCGGATAATGCCTCAGGCAGTAGGCAAAAAAACGCGCCGTGCTGTCTCCCCGTAAAATGGTATTGTCGAAGTCATAGACGTTCATCCGCTCTCCCCCGCTCCATGTTTTCCGCGCGGCGGATTCCGCCCGCGCCGTCGCGCCTATTATAGCATATTTGCCGCAAAAAATCGACCCGCCGGATTTCCCGGAGGGCCGATATTCTCCAATTACAGATTTTCGATCTTGAGGTCGACGTTGATCTCGACCTCGCTGTCGATAAAGCGCTCCCGCCAGCCGTAGGCAATCCAATCGTCGAGCGTGGCAAAGCGGCGCGCGGCCACCTCGGCGAACTGAAACGGCT
>NHCFR01400__coassemble_1602_pt1 | contig 10983 bp, 10 predicted proteins | sample NHCFR01400__metabat2_low_PE_007 | metagenome-assembled genome bin NHCFR01400 | reverse complement strand
CTCTGCTCCACGGCCACGGCGGGCGTGTTCAGCAAGCGGACGTCCAGCGCGACGGAGGGCGAATTGTCGTCCGCGCCGTCGCGCACCGTCAGGCACGCCAGCTTCTCCAGCTGGCGCGAGAACGGCAAGAGAATCGCCGTCGCCAGCAGGTTAAAGCAGGTGTGCACCACGGCGATGCCCAGCTCCGTCGCGGGCTCAGCGGTGAACGGAAGCCCAAACAGCACGTCCGCCAGCGCATACAGCGACAGGAAGATCGCCACGCCGAGGATGTTGAAGTAGAGATGAATGAACGCCGCGCGCTTTGCGTTTCGGCTCGCGCCGATGGACGCGATCAGCGCCGTCACGCAGGTGCCGATGTTCTGCCCCATGATGATCGGGATCGCGCTGGCATAGGTCACCGCACCGGTGGCCGACAGCGCCTGCAAAATGCCCACCGACGCCGACGACGACTGAATCACCGCCGTCAGCACCGCGCCCGTCAGCACGCCGAGGATCGGATTGGAAAACATCGTAAACAGCCGCGCGAACCCGGGATCTCCGGCGAGCGGCTCGACCGCGCCGGACATCGTCTCCATGCCGAACATCAAAATCGCAAACCCGAGCAGGATCGCGCCGGCGTTCTTCACCCGCTCGCGGCGGAAGAACAGATACATCACCGCGCCGGCCAGCGCCAGCACCGGCGAAAACGCCGAGGGCGTCAGCAGCCGAAGCAGGAGGCTGTCCCCCTCGATGCCCGACAGGCTCAGGATCCACGCCGTCACCGTCGTGCCGACGTTCGCCCCCATGATGACACCGCACGCCTGATGCAGCTTCATCAGCCCCGAATTGACGAAGCCGACGACCATCACCGTCGTCGCCGACGACGACTGAATCACCGCCGTCGTCGCCAGACCCAGCAGAAACCCCTTCGCCGGGTTCGCCGTCAGCTTCTCCAGAATCGCCTGCAGCCGGTTGCCCGCCTGCCGCTCGAGCCCCTTCCCCATCATGTCCATTCCGTACAGGAACAGCGCCAGTCCGCCCAACATCGCGAGCACGTCAAAAATATCCATCCTTCGATGCACTCCCCGCTTGATCTCTCTCGTTTCTCTATTTTACAGTGTACCGCATGGATGTAAACATGTAATTATACATAAATAACAATTTGGAATGGCGCGCGAGTGTCTGAACAAAAACAGCGGCGTCCGGAAATTTCGTTCCGGACGCCGCCCTTCGGAATGGGACGGATATTCGATTTACGATCAATTCAGCAGCAGGAAACAGGCCGCAGCGACCATGAGCAGGTCGTCGATGTGCTCGGCCATCTCGCGAACCATCTGGCCGTTGGGCGAATCGGCCAACTCGCGCATCCGGCGCTTGATCTCCTTGCGGTCAAATTCGGAGAAATAGCGCTTGAAGCACTTCGCCCGCTTCAGCAGCACGGTGAGCGCGGCGGACTTTTCGGAGACCTCCCCGCCGCCGAGCAGCTCCGCGCGCAATGCGTCGATCTCGCCGCGGACGGCGGCGTGGGTCGGAATATAGCCGTTTCGTCCGCCCAGCTTGCCCTCGCGCACGCACTCGATCGCGCCCACCTCGCACAGCGACTGCCCGACCGCATCGACCAGCGGGTTCAACCGCGAGGGATAGGCGTAGTACGTCTCCACAATCTTCCCGAGCTTCACCGGGCTGTGCTCGGCGATGAGCTCGTACAGCGGGCGAAGATAGGCGCGTCCCTCCGGAAGCGGCGCGGTGGCGCGAACTTCCTTGCCGTCGAAATCGATACAGCCCTCGCCCCTCAGCTCCATCAGACCGGCTGCGGCGAGGCAGACCTGCCCTTCCGTGTCGAAGCTGGAAATCTTTCCCTTCTCATTGGCTGCGCAGACCATGTACGCCTGCGCGATGGACAAATTGCTCATGGTTCTCTCCTTGTCTTGCCGTCGGGCATATTTCCCCCATCATTCTATCAAACATGGTTCACTTTGTCAATCAATCATCCCGCCCCGACGATCTCCAGCGCTTCGCTCAGCAGGGCGTGAAACCCGCGGGCGGTGCCGTCGGTCTCCCAGAACATGCTGTAGATCGCGCAGTGGTCGCTGGACACGGTGATGTGCGAAGTGCACTCTCCAAACGTCCCCAAGCCATGCATCGCGCTCGACAGGCTCACCCGCCGGTACCGGGCATACGCCTCCGGCCTTCCGTCCTCGAGCACCTCGTCGAGCGTCCCCGCCCAGTCCTCCGCCATGATGATGAGGAAGAAGACGTCCGGCGGCTCGCTCTCCGCCTCGTCCGGCGGAAGATAGGCCAGCGCGTGGACGCCCTCGGGGAAGTCGCTTCCCGCGCTCCACGGCACGTAGCGCCCCGACTCAGCCAGCTCGCGCCAGCCCCCGGCGAGGGCTTCGAGGTTTTCCTCGCTGACCAATTCGGAATCGAGCCGAATCGTCCCGGATAAGTAGTGGCTGTACAGCGCCAGCGCAAACGCACCGACCAGCAGCACGGAAATTCCGATGATCCACGCGCGCCGCTTTCGACGGGCCTCCTTCATATCTCTCCCCTCCAGTCCATCGATTGAAAAACCACCGGCACAAACCACATCCGGCCTCGCGCGGCGCAAAACCAGACCTTCTCCGCCGCATGGCGCAACAGGCGCGCTCAATTCTGCGCCGCTGCATTCCCGCGCAAGACATCGCCCATCCCGCCACGCCGCGCGACGGCATTCGCCATCCCGGAAAAAGTTCCGGCCTCAGTCGGCTGCATCGCGGAAGTGGCGCCTCAGGCGTTGGCAGAGCGCAGCCAGCGCCTCCGTGTCCACCTCCGCGCCGCTCAGATAGCCGGCCAGCGCCTGCCGCACGGCGGGGCGGTCGGCCTCGGGCAGGTGCCTGAGCGCCCAGACCGCGCCGCCGCACTTGGACAGCATCCGCCCCTCGGCGAGGTAGGCCAGCGCGCGGCAGAGGTTCAGCGCGGCGTAGAGCGGGTCGGCGGACTCATCCAGCACGTCGTACCGGATGCTGTCCAGCACCGCCGCCTCCGGCACGGGCAGAAAGGCGTCGCGCGCGGGATCGCCGATGATCGCGCGGCTGCACGTCCGGGCGGCGGCGAGGTGCGCGGCGAGGTCGGGATCGACGCCCGCCGCATCGCGGCAATAGGCGTCGAGACCGGCGCGGATGGCGCCGAGATGGGCCGGAGAGAAGTGCAGTTCAAACGGCGAGGGATGGCGGAAATCGCGCATCGCGGCCTCGGTGACGACGCTCATCTCGATGCCCTTCGGCGGGGCCTCCGGCGTGCGGTCGAGCAGGACGCGGATCAGCGCGCGCCGCTCGTCGAAGGCGAGGGGCCGGTTCACCACGGCGAGGAAGTCCAGATCGCCCGCATCCCAGCGGAAACAGCCGAACGCCAGCGATCCGTGGACGTAGAACCCGACCAGACCGTCGCCCAACACGCCGCGAAAATCGGCGGCAATCCGCTCGAGCAGCGCGTTTGCCCGTTCCGCTTCCCGCGCCCGGCGCTCCCACCGCGCGCCCAGCCGAAGCGCCTGCCCGACCAGCCGCTCCTTGGCGTCCAGCGCCTCCGCATTGTCGAGGCTGCGCGCGTCCCACGCCTCGGCGTCCAGGTTGTCCGCGGCGTAAAAGAACTGCGCGATCTGCTTTTGGCGGAACTGCGCCAGCGCGGCAAACGCCGAGCACTCCTGATCCACGCAGACGCAGCCCTCCTCGCGGCGGCGTCCGGCGCGGGCGCGGGTCTCGCGATAGAACGCGTCGGTCGTCCACGTCTTGCCGACGGTCAGCGGCACGCCCTGTTCGGCAAAGAAGCCGGTCAGCAGGTCGAGCGTGCCGACGTTGGCCGCGATCTCGGCGGAGGGCGGCGCGTAGTGAAAGCTGGTGCCCTCGTCGCGCACGGCGCGGTCGGGCACGATCACGGCGCAATCGCCGATGCTGCCGTCGAGCACGCCGCAGGTGCCGAACGCGAGGATGCGCTCGACGCCGGCGGCAAACAGCTCGTCGAATTGTCCCACAGCGAGCGGCGCGCCGACGGCGACCATGGTCAGGCCGATGGTTTCGCCGTCGATTTCGACCCGGTAGAGGGGAACCGGCCCATTCGCGCATTCGCTATCGAACACAAACTGCGCGCCGTACCGCTCGACCGCGCCTGCGATCAGGTTGTGCGCAAAGCAGGCGACCACCGTCCTGGGACAGCCGGGCACGGGCGAAACGGTATCCGCCGGATTGATGACGGCGGCGGGCGCCGAATCGAACTGCGAAAGCGGCAGGCCGTCCCACGGGTCGCGCTCGAACAGCAGCATCGGCCATGGATCCTCGCCATGGCCGCGGTCGAGCGCCTCAGTCACGCCGATGGCGCGAAAGCCCTCGCTGGCATAGAGCATGGCGGCGGGACGGTTGTTCAGCCATGTGTCCAGCCGCAGCGCCCGGCAACCCGTGCGGCGGGCGAGCTCCGCGGCAAAGCGAAGCATCTTGCGCGCCGCGCCGCGGTGCGACTGCGCAGGCGGGACGCACAGCGTGTGCACGACCAGCGCCTCGTCCCCGCCGGCGGGAATCCGCCACGCCGCGGCGGCGTATTCGGCGGGCTGGACGCGGTTGAGAATCGCGCTCGCGCAGAGCGCGCCCTCTTCGCGCAGCACGTACAGCGTGCCCGCCGCGAGCGCAGCCTCGACGTCCGAGCGCAGCGGATAGACGCCGCGCCGCCAGTTAGAAAAACAGCCGTGAACCTCCTCGTAGTCGAACAGCGCGTCGTAGCCGAGGACGATGTCATCGACGTCCGCGCGGGTAGCGAGCCGGATCATGGAAATTCCTCCCTCTTTGGTTTGGCATTCATTGTATCACATTTCGCCCGGCCGGACAAGGCTCGGCGCGCTTCGCGAAAATGGGCGCGAACCATGGCCCGGCGGCAAATGCCGCTCCGGTTTGGAAGAGAAGCTCCTGCCATTTCAAGCGCGCGAGGGCATAGAGATACCTGAAGCCGCGATTTCGCCGCCTTTTCCGCCGGTTCGGGCGAAGAATCCGGCGGCGCCGAGTCCGGCATTCGCATCGCCCAAATGGCGGAAGCGGCGCCGAACGGGCGTTTTCAGCATCCCCTACCCCCGGGGATCGTCCGTCCGCCCGATGACGTAGTCCGCGCTGAGCTGGTAGAAGTCGCATAGCAAAATCAGATCCTCGATCTTCAATTCCGCGCGGCCATTTTCAATATGGCTGTATCCCTGCTGGGATTTCTGGATGACCTTTGCGATCTGTTTTTGCGTCAAGTCTCGATCTTCCCGTATTTCCCGAAGCCTTCTGCGATAGTCCATGCCGCATCACCTCGGAAATATCGTATTATACTCGAAATTTGAGTATTGATTTTTACTCAAAGATTGAGTATAATAGAACCGATAGGGGAATTGGAGGAAGGGATTCCGGCAAATTTGCGAAATGGTTCCACCCGCACGGCGGGACATCCGTTTCAAAAGGGCGAAGCCGCCACCGCCGCCCCATTCTCCCAAAAGGACGCCCGGCACAGCTCGTACTGCCGGGCGTCTTTGCGCGAAAACCAAAATTCAAATTTTCCCAAGAACCGCGGTTGCGCAGGCGCACGGCGCGTGGTATCATGAGGATGCCATTTCAAACTTGGGAGGACGCCGCCATGATCGTCAGCGCCAGCCGCCGCACCGACATCCCCGCCGCGCACGCGAAGTGGATGTTCCGCCGCCTGCGCGAAGGATTCGCGCTCGTGCGCAACCCCATGAACCCACGCAGCGTATCGCGCGTGTCGCTCGCCCGCGAGGACGTGGACGCCATCGTGTTCTGGACGAAAAATCCCGCGCCGATGCTCGAAGGGCTCGGCGCGCTAGACGGCTACGCCTTCTATTTTCAGTACACGTTGACCGCCTACGGCCGCGACGCCGAGCCAAACCTGCCCGGCCGCGCGGCGCGATTGGAGAGCTTCCGGCGGCTGGCCGGGGCGCTCGGCCCGGAGCGCGTGCTCTGGCGGTACGACCCGATCCTGTTGAGCGCGCGCTATCCCGCCGAATGGCATCTCGAATCGTTTCGCCGGCTGGCCGAGGCGCTGCGCGGCGCGACCGAACAGGTGACGGTCTCCTTTGTGGACACCTACGCGCGCAACAAAAAACGGCTTGAAGCACTCGGCGCACAGCCGATCGGCGAGGAAGCGATGCGCGCCCTCGCCGCCGAGATCGCCGCGATTGCGCGGCAGAACGGCATGCGCCCCGTCGCCTGCTGCGAGGCGGCCGACCTGCGCGGCTGCGGCGTGGAACCGGCGCGGTGCATCGACGCAGCGCGAATGGGGCGGATCGCCGGCGTGCCAATGCTCGAAGCGCGCGACCCGAACCAGCGCGCGGGCTGCGGCTGCGCGCCGAGCGTGGACATCGGCGCCTACAACACCTGCCCGAACGGCTGCCTCTACTGCTATGCGAACTACAGTCCCGCGCTGCTGCGCGCAAATCTCGCCCGGCGCGACGGCACCTCGCCGCTGCTGTGCGGCGCGCTCGCGCCGGATGACCGCGTGACCGAGCGGAAACTGCCCGGACTGCGAAACGGGCAGCTGCGGATGAAGCTGGATTGAACCGCACGGCATTCGCCAGAGGTACACCCGAACGCGATACCCGCTCCAAAATTCCTCTGAGAAATTGGAAAAATCCGAGCGAAAGATGCCCGGACTGTGAAGCGGACAGCTGCGGATGAAGCTGGATTGAACCGCACGGCATTCGCCAGAGGTGCGCCGAACGCGATGCCCGCTCCAAAATTCCTCTGAGAAATTGGAAAAATCCGAGCGAAAGATGCCCGCGCTGCGAAGCGGACAACTGCGGATAAAGCTGGATTGAACCACGCGGCGATTCGCCGGGATTCCGCATCCGAACGGCGGCCTTGGACGTCCGCGCCCCCGCTCCGAAATCCCTTCAAAAAAACTGGAAAAATTCAAACTGTCTCATTGACGGTTCCGCCCGAATGTGCGATCATGGCTGCGGGAGGTGGCCTGAATGGCAAACGAATGGAAGAAGGACTTCAACGCCATGCTTCGCGCGCCGCGCGACATGCCGAGGATCCAGCACGTCGACGATCCGGCGACGGTCGAAAAATACGGCGGAACGCGCATGTACTTCGCGCCGCCGGTGGACTACGACCGCGAGATGAAGCGCGTGCCGCGCGGACGGCTAACCACGGTGGGCGCGATCCGCGCGAGGTTGGCGGCGCGCGCCGGCGCGGACTTCACCGAACCGATCCACGCAGGCGCATTCGTCTCGATCGCGGCGTGGGCGAGCGAGCAGCGCGCGGACGACCCGACGCCGTGGTGGCGAACGCTCAAGGCCGGCGGCGAGCTGAACCCCCGGTATCCCGGCGGCATCGAAGCACAGCGCGCGCGGCTCGAGGCCGAAGGGCACACCGTCGTCCGCCGCGGCCGGAAGAATTTTCGATGGTACGTGGCCGGCTATGAACAGGCGCTGTTCGAACCCGACGGGGAATCGTGAGCGCTCAACCAGCCGCATTCAAAAGCGCCATGATCCTTTCATGGCGCTTCAGCTTATCCAAACCTCGTGAGAGAGCGAGAGGGACGAATCCCTCTCGCACAAAAATCGTTCCCGGCGGCGTGTACGTCGGGAACGGGTGCTGATTTTTGCGTCGGGAAATCCCATTTCCCAGAGCAAAAATCGCTTCCTTGCAATTTTTGCTTGTGTCGCAAAGCGGCGCGAGCAAAAATTGGAGGGGGTGGCAGTGGCGGGGGAGCTGGCTCCCCCGTCCACAATCGTCAAAACGTCTTGACCAGGCTGTCCACGTCCGTGATTTCCGCGCCGTAGACCTCCTTCAAATATTTGATGCCGTACAGGTAGTCCTCCTCCGTGAAGGAATCCGTCGCGTCCTTCGCCACGACGATGCCGTAGCCCAGCTGATAGGCGTCCGCAGCGGTGTGGCGCACGCACATGTGCGCGTGCAGGCCCGTCAGAATCACCGTATCGACGCCCAGCTCCTTGAGCAGCAGGTCGAGATCCGTGTGGAAAAAGCCGCTGTACCGGCGCTTCGGAACGACGTAGTCCTTTTCGCACAGCTCCAGCTCCGGAATGACCTCCGCGCCCTTCGTGCCGGCGATCGCGTGATCGCCCCAGAGCTTCAGCTCGTGGTCGATGCCCTTCAGGTGCGCGTCGTTGCAGAAGATCACCGGCACGCCCTTCTCCCGCGCGCCGCGCAGCAGCTCGGCCGTCTTGGGCACGATCGCCAGCCCGCGGTCGCACTTCAGCGCCCCGGTCACAAAGTCGTTGAGCATATCCACGACGAGAATTGCACGCTTGCTCATATCTTCTTCCTCCATATGTCCATTTATGTGTATATACACTATTATAGACAATCATTCGCGCCTGTCAATCTTGAATTGAGGAAATTTTCTGTTATAATAGAGGGAGAACGAGGAGGCGAGGCGGATGGACGGACGAACGCGGCGCGAGGGCATCCTGCGCCTGCTGGCCGGGAGCGACGCATGTCTGAGCGCATCGAAGCTGGCCGAGCGCTTTGGGGTCACGCGGCAGGTGATCGTCTCGGACATCGCGCTGCTGCGCGCGAACGGCCAGAAGATCCTCGCCACGCGGCTGGGCTATCGATTGGAGCGCGCACCGGAGCAGGGAAAGCTGGCGAGCGTCGTCTGCCGCCACGGCGACCAGCAGGTGTTCGACGAATTCTGCGCCGTGGTGGACAACGGCGGCGCGGTGCTCAACGTCATCGTCGAGCACCCACTGTACGGCGAGATCTGCGTGGAGCTGAACGTCGCCTCGCGCTACGACGCGCAGGCGTTCGTCGAGCGCATGGCGGCGACGTCCGCCGAGCCGCTGTGCGGGCTGACCGGCGGGCTGCACGTGCACATGCTCCGCGTGCCGGACGACGCAGCGCTCGAGCGCATTGCCGCCGCGCTGGATGCGCTGGGCATCCTCGCCGAGCGGCCGCAGGAGGAGGAACCGGCCGGCGGCTGAAGTGCCTGTGAAAAAACTTCCGTTCGCCCAGACCCGGCCGGAAAGCACAGGCGCAGGATGTGCATCTGTCGTTGAACGAAGCACTTGCCGCTCCAGCCGAAGTCGAAGCGCCGCCAAGCCGAGGGCGAGCACATCTTTCGGAAACAGACGCGAAACGCGCATTGCACATAGCAGCTCGCTTGCCGCTCCAACAAAAGGCAAATCGTGCTTAAGCCGAGGGTAAGCACGCTTTCGGAAGCAGGCGCAGAACGCGCATGGCGCATCAAGCGGCTTGCTTGCCGCCCAAGCCGAAGTCGAAGCGTAAACTTTCTAGAAAGTGGCCGCAGGCGCGGCTCTGCGCGAATAACAGGATTCAAATCAGAGGAAAATGAGGGGGATTCCATGCATCTGATGTTGGTCAATGACGATGGCATTCATGCGCCGGGCATCCGCGCGCTCTGTGCCGCAGCCGCGGCGGCGGGGCACCGCGTGAGTCTCTGCGCGCCCAGCCGCGAACAGAGCGGCGCGAGCCATTCCATGTCCTTCTGGAGCCAGCTCCGCCCGGAAAAAGTCGACGTGCCCGGCGCGGAGGCCGCCTACGCCGTCGACGCCACACCCGCGACCTGCGCGCGCTTTGGGCTGTACCTGATTCCGGCGGTCGATTTCGTGCTCTCGGGCATCAACGACGGCGCCAACATGGGCGGCGCGTGCGTCTATTCGGGCACCGTATCCGCGGCAATCGAAGCATCGATGTCCGGCGTGCCGGCGATGGCCGTCTCGCTCCGCGCGCCGAACGGCGGCGAGTTCGACGCCGCGGCACAGGTGGCGCTGCGCGTGCTCGAATACGCGCGCGAACATCCGCTGCCGCGCGGCTGCGCCTACAACCTCAACGTCCCGGCGCTGCCGTATGCGCAGATCCGCGGCGTGCGCGCGGCGTCCATCGCGCCGACCTACCTCGATTCGCCGGCCTACCGCCGCGCCGGGGACGGCGCCTACCTCTACGTCCACGGCGAGGAATCCGAGCCGCTCCCGCCGGGGTGCGACAAGCGGCTCGTTGAGGAGGGCTGGGCGGCGCTGACCAAGCTGACGTGGAACCTCCAGATGAACGCGCCCGACCCCGACGGCATCGCGCTGTGATGAGAAAACGCGCTGCCAGTTCTCACAGAGCCGCGCGGCGGCCGAAGATCGAATCCCGCGCCATGCGGCTTCGCACCGCGATATGGAAAGCACGCGGCATCGCGCCACGATAAGAACGCGATCCCCGGATACCCGCGCGACCGAAACCCGAACCCAACATCCATGCGGCTTCGCGCCGCAATGAGAAAGCGCTCGGCGACGCATTCCCCAGACGCCCACGCGGCCGAAGATCGAATCCCGCGCCATGCGGCATCGCGCTTCTGCGCAAAAATGAGGAGGACTTCATGCATCACGAAATCGAAAGGAAATACCTGATCCGTCCCCTTTCCCCCGACTTCCTGCGCGTGCAACCGGGGTGTGAAGTCTGGGAAATCGACCAGACCTATCTGCTGGCCCCGCCGGGCGAGACGCGCCGCGTGCGGCGGATCGTCGAAAGCGGAACCGAGCGCTTCCGGCTGACCGTCAAGCGCCGCCTGTCCGATCTGACCAGCGAGGAGGACGAACGCGAGATCGCGCGCGAACGGTACGAATCGCTGCTGGCCGAGGCCAATCCCGAACTTCAGACCATCCGCAAGACGCGCTATCGCGTGCCGCACGAGGGGCAGGTGGCAGAATTCGACCGCTATCCGTTCTGGAACGACCGGATGATTCTGGAAATCGAGCTGGACTCCGAGGTCGAGGCGGCGCGCGTGCCGGATTGGGTCGAGGTCATCCGCGACGTCACCGCCGACCCGCGCTACAAGAACGTCCGCCTCGCCGCGCAGGTTCCGTTCGACGATATCTGACCGGCGCGCAGCCCTCTGCGCCTGCGGAAACCAACAGGCAAAACGCCCCGAAAGGACGCCTGACGGCGCTTCCGGGGCGTTTCATTTCCGGCTCTTTGTCAAATGTTGGGGTAAGGGCCCAGCGAGAGCAGAATCCTCGCCCTG
>NHCFR01400__coassemble_1597_pt1 | contig 10990 bp, 8 predicted proteins | sample NHCFR01400__metabat2_low_PE_007 | metagenome-assembled genome bin NHCFR01400 | reverse complement strand
GGGATGAACTGCCCCTGCCGGCTGTGTGGCCTTACGCCTTTCCTTCCCCCACGAGCATGCACATGTACGCCGCAGCGGCGTCGTAGCGGGCGTCGTGCGGATGATCTCCGCCGCCGAACCACTTCGCGCACTTCTTCGCGATCAGTTCCTGCGAAAGGCCGAAATGCTCCGTCAGCTCGACCAGCTTCGGCGGCTTGAGCACGTTGGGATTCTGCTTGAGCGGGATGTTCGCCTCGCGCGTGTAGTGCTTGAGCGTGCAAAAGACCGGAATCTCCGGCAGCTTCACGCCGATGCGCGCGAATTCCTCGCGCAGATAGCGCATATCCCCCGCCACATCGTGCCCGATGACGAGCTTGCAATTCTTGAAATCGTTGTAGATTTCATCCGCGCGGTAGGCGAACACATCGCCTCCGGACAGCTTGCGCAGCTGATAGACGCTCAGGCCGTGGACCTTCTTGGCGTAGCGGTTGACGGCCTTGACGGCAAAATACATGTTCTTGCCGCGCACGCGCCGCCCGTCGATGATGAGGTAGGAGAGCTGGATGATGCGGCTGGGGTGCATGCCGTCCAGCTCGACGTCCAGGGCGATCATGCGCTCCGGACGCCGGAACGGGTTGGGAAAATGAAACTTCACGCTTTACCGACTCCGAATTGCAGAATTGATGTTGGAAAGAAGCCGCTCGATGTTCCTGCGCGGCGTGGCGAGGTTGAGGCGGAAGTGCTTTTCGCCCGCCGCGCCGAAGTCCAACCCGCTGTTGAGCGCCACGTGCGCGCGGTTGACGAGCAGATCGCGGAGTTCCTCGTGCGTGCCGTCCAGCGCGCGGAGATCCAGCCACATCAGGTAGGTGCCCTCCTGCGGGCGGACGCGGATTTCGGGCAGGTTCTCCTTCAGGAACTCCACAACGCAGTCGCGGTTTTCGCGGACGTATTCGACCACCGCGTCCATCCACTCGTCCCCGTGGGTGTACGCCGCGGTCTGGGCGATGGCGCCGAAGATGTTCGGCGAGGTCGCGTGCGCGCGGTCGATCTCAGCCGCGATGGCTTCGCGCAGCTTTTCGTCCGGCACGATGCACGACGACTGGCGCAGTCCGGCCAGGTTGAACGACTTCGTCGCCGAGGTCAGCATGACCGCGCGGTCGCCGCCCTCCACGCCGAGGATGCGCACCTGGCGGTGGCCGTCGAAGGTGAAGTCGGCGTGGATCTCATCGGAAATGACGCGCACGCCGTAGCGGTTCGCCAGCGCCATCAGGCGGGTGAGCTCGTCGCGCGTCCAGACGCGGCCGATGGGGTTGTGCGGGCTGCAGAGGATCATCATCTTCACGCCCTGCTGGAACTTGCGCTCCATGTCGTCGAAGTCCATCCGCCAGCCGGCTTCCGTCTCCAGCAGCGGGCTTTCGACGAGCGTGCGGCCGAATTTGTTGACCGATGCGTAAAACGGGCCGTACACGGGCGTCTGAATCAGAATCGGATCGCCGGGCGCGGTCAGCGCGCGCACACAGAAGAACAGGCTGTCCACGACGCCGGGGCTGTACAGGATCCATTCCGGCGAGACGTCGGCGCCATGCCGGCGCTTCAGCCAGCCCACCTCCGCGGCCTTGTCCGCCGCGCCGTTCTCGGTGTAGCCGAAGATGCCGTGCTGGACGCGCGCGGCCAGTGCGTCGATCACGGCCGGCACCGTGCGGAAGTCCATGTCCGCGACCCATGCCGCGACCAAGTCGCCGCGCCCGAAGTGCTCCTCCAGCTTGTCCCATTTTTCGCAGTTTGTTCCAAAGCGGTCAATGTCTGCGTCCAGATATTCCCGGTAAAATGTGTTCATTGGTATTCGACCTCGCGATCCGTGTCGTATTTCAAGCCGAATCCGGCCAGATTTCACAACGACATCGCACAGAATCCCATGCTTCTGTACGGCGTTACTTTCATTATACAACTTTTTTGCGGGATATGCAAGTATCGATGCATGTGAATTTCAGCGCGGCGGAATCGAAACAGGCGGCCGTTTTGCGCGGCCGCCTGTAAAAGTCTGCTAGTCCTTCGCCACGGCGCTGACCTCGTCCGAGAGCGCCCGGAGCCTCTGGACCGACAGATCGGGGGCGGCGCCGAGCGCCGCAAAGATCTCCGCCACCTTCCGGGAATATCCCTCGGGACGGATCGGAAAGCCGTCGATTCGGAAGACCGCCTTCTTTTCGTTTAAGCACCACTGCTCGTTGCGCGCAAACAGGATCTGGTTGAGCGCCGAGACCGAGCGAAACAGGTTCCCCGCCACATAGGAGACGTCGCTGTACCGCAGCCCCTTTTCCGCCTGTTCGCAGGAAAAGCCGCATTCAAAGGAAAAGAAGCCGATCAGGGCGGATTTCAGCGCGGCGGGATACCGCTCCGCCCGCCGCTTCAGCGCCTCAAACTCCGCGTCTGCGGCGTACAGCGTCCGGCAGCAGGCCAGTTCCCCGCGATACATCACGTCCAGAAAGGCGTGCGGGTGGCCGGGCTGGTAGTGGGCGGAAAACCTGCCGCCCTCGGAGGATTCGACGACGGCCTCCACCCTCCTGCAATCGCGAAGGATCAGATCTACGGGCGTCCCCTCGATTGCGAGCCAGCCGCCGCAGTTCACCCAGTTGCCCCATCCGCCCTCGCGGCAGACGAGGTTTTCCCGGTGGGAATCGTCCAGCCGCCGGGCGATGGCGTTCAGTTGGTCGAGATCGAAACCGTCGTAGTAGACGCCGACGTCGATGTCCGAATGCTCCGACGCGGTCTGCGTCGCCCGCGACCCGCCGAGGACGACGCCCCGCACGAACGGCAGGGGGCGCAATTCCGCGGTGATGGCCTGAAGAATTGACTCTACGGACATGGCTGCCACCGCCTTTGCTTGTCGGTTATACGGCGTTCTGGCGGCTCAACCGGCCGCCCTCGTGGTCGGAATCGTCCTTCTCGGCGTCCGGCTGGCCGCTGTGTTCGATGGCGCTCCAGCGGCGCACCGGCACAAACAGCGCCATGACCTGAAGCGGCACCCACGAGGCCATGAAGATCGGGAACATCGCCACCGTCGCGCCCATCCGGCCGATCGGGTATCCGCCCAGCGCGCACAGCGCCAGCCCGACCAGCGCCAGCCCTGCGTAGGACAGCACGAGGCCCGCGCCGCCCATCGCCAGCATCAGCGGCGACTGGAACGGCAGCGAGATCAGCGCCAGGATCGTCGCCAGCGGCGCGGTGTGCGAGATGACGAACAGCATGCCGAAATCGCGCGCCATGCCGCGGCGCGGACAGCTCCGGCTGAACATGGAGGGCGTCATCAGCCGCGCGGCCTGAACCATGCCCCGGCACCAGCGGCGGCGCTGCCGCAGGGAGACGCGGAAGCTGGCGACCTGCTCGTCGTAGCTCAGCGCTTCGGGAACCCATGCCACGCGATAGCCGATGCGCGAGCACTGCGCGGCGAATTCCGTATCCTCGCACATCGAGCGCGTGTTCCAGCCGCCGAGCGCCTCGAACACCTCGCGGTGCGCGACGAAGCCCGTGCCGACGAGGTTGGACGAAAAGCCTGCGGCCGAGTGCGGGCGGCTGTACGTCCACTCCATCAGCGCGTGATAGAGCCCGTAGCCGCCGGCCACCCAGCTCTGCGTCACATTGCCGGCCTTCAGGCGGCCCTTGCACACGCGCTCGCCGGCGCAGAGCGCGTCGTTCATCCGCGAGAGGAACTCCGCGTCGGGCAGATTGTCCGCGTCGAAGAACGCGAACGCGTCGTAGCGAAGCGGCATCAGCGCCTCGATGGCCTGGTGGAGCACGTCTCCCTTGCAGGTCACGGCGCCGGCGCAGTCGATCACCTTTGCGCCCGCGGCACGCGCCACGGCGGCCGTGCGGTCGGTGCAGTTGTTCGTCACGACGTAGACGTCAAACATCTTTCGGGGATAGGTCTGCTCCCACAGCCTCGCGATCAGGTTGCCGACGACCCCTTCCTCATTTCGAGCGGGAATGACCACCGCGAAGCGCGTGGACGGCGGAACCTGCGGGTACGGCTTGCGCCGCTTAAATGTGAAAAGCGCCATGACGCCCAGATAGACCGAAAAGATGTTGAGCACGATCATCAAGACCGTCAGGAATATTTGCATGCATGATCCTCCCGATTCCGTTTGCGTTCGGCAGCGCGTGCGAAAAAGCGTTTGCGCGCGCTCTCCGAAGAGGCGGTTGCCTCTTTCAGATGCGATTATAGCGGCCAAATGTCCACGTTTTTTCAACGCCGGAAGTTGAATCCGCTATTTTTTTCAGAGCACACACTATTATGACAGCCAAACGTAAACCTGTCAACCGCACTTTGGTCAAATCCTCCTGCCTCATTTTCCCGATTGCCGAAGCGGCTCACGGCTCTTCCGCGAGCCGGTTGAGCGCCTCCTGCCCGGTCATCGGCTTGAATTTGCGCGCGCGGCCGGGGTCGAGCCGGTCATCATAGCCGCAGGCGAGGCGGCTATCGCAATAGCGGCATGGGTCGGAGGTCTCCAGCCTCGCGGGCGAGGCCTCGCAGGCGCCGCGCTCGATTCCACTCAACAGCTCCGCCGCGTGCCGCAGCGCGCACCGCGTCAGGCCATCGTATTCGCGCTGCGTCGCGGTCAGTACGCTCTTGTACAATTCGCCCGAGGCGGACACGCGCGCCTTGACCACTTCGGCGATGTTGGGCGACATGGCTCTGAGCACCTCCGCGTCGCCAGGCAGCAGCCCGTCCATCCGAAAGCCCTTGCGGCGCTCGGCGGCGACGGCGTTCAGATCGGCGCTCTGCGTGGCGAGGATGCCGTCGCTCAGGCCGAAGTAGTACGCGCCGGCGCTCTTTCCGCCCCACTTGCGCTGCGCCGCGGCCAGGTAGACCGGCAGCTGCAGGCGCAGGCCGTAGTACGCCTCGGCGAGCTTGAGCGCCCTGCCGCCGCGCTTGTAGTCGATCACGCGCAGGTAGCCGCCGGCCGCGCGCCATTCGTCCACGCGGTCGATCCGGCCTTCGAGCACGCATCCGCCGGGCAGCTCGAGCGCCAGCGCGCCGTCCTCGCGGCCGAAGCTCTGTTCGAGCGCGGCGGTGTGAAACAGGCTGCCGCGCATGTGGTCGGCCAGCGCCGCCGCGCACGCGCGCGCGGTCTCCTTGAGCCGGCGGCGCTCGGCCAGCGCCACGGCGCTGTCGCCCAGCGGGCCGGAATCGCACATGGCGTCGAGCATGGCGTCGGCGATGCCGTCCATCCGCGCGGCGGCGACGTCGGCGGGCAGGTCGTTTAAGTCCTCGCGCGAGCGCAGCAGGAATTCCGTCACGGCGCTGTGGAAGAACGTGCCCTCGTCGCGCGCGTTGAGCGCGAACGGCTCGACGCGGTCGGGGCGCAGGCCGTAGCGCATGAAGTGCGAAAACGGACAGCCCGCGAACAGCTCCAGCCGCGTGACGCTGACGCGCTTGAGCGTTCCATACAGCGCCCGCGCCGTCTCCGGCGCGAGCCGGTCGGCCGATTCCGCGCGGTTGAGCGCCGAGCGGAGCTGCCGAAGCCCCATCTGAACCGCGCTGTCTCCGGCGGATTCACCGTCTGCGGCGATTTTGGCCAGTCCCGCCAGCGCGGCCCTGTCCGAATCCGGCAGCGGCGCGCCCTCGCCTTCGCCGGCCAGACTGCGCGCCACGAACGACAGCGCGGCGCGCGGCGCGCCGCGGAGCATTCGCTCGACGCCCGCTTCGCCGGTCAGGCCGCCGCGCGTGCGCGTGCCGGGAAACAGCGCCTCGATCATGTTGAACATCGCGCCGGGCCGCTGGGCCGAGCCGTCTGCGCCGCTGAGCGGGCACGAGACGCTGACGTAGTCCGACGCCATGCCCAGCGCCGACTTCAGGTAAAACCGCCGCAGGCGCGACAGGTCGGCCTCGTCCGGCCCCAGATAGGCGCGCGCGAACTCGGAGAGTGCCCGCTTCTGCGAGGGCGTCAGCAGGCCGTCGTCGCCGCTGACGGAGCGGTCGGAAGCGCCGAGGATCAGGATCGCGCGCGCCGTGCGGGTGCAGGCGGCGTCGGTGCTCTGAGCGAACACCGCGTCGCCGGACTGCGGCAGCGCCTTGATGACCGAGGCGGACAGCGATTCCGACAGCGTTTCGCCCAGTTCGCCCAGCGACAGCTTCGCGCTGCCCATCAGCGCGTGCATCTGATCCATCGCGCCGAGGATGCGGTTCCAGACCTGTCCCTCCTCGCCGGCCGCTTCGCGCAGGTTTGCCGCCGCCAGCCGGTTCATGCGCTCAAGGCTCGCCGCGTGCGCGCCGATTTCAGACAGAAAGCCGAACAGCGCCGCAAGCTGATCCTGAAGCGTCCCGGCTTCGCGCAGCGCCTCGCGGAGGTGGATAAGCGGGGCGGCCAGCCGCGCGCGGACGGGCTCCATCTCGGCGATTTCGGCCTCCGTGCCGCGCCGCAGTGGCCGCAGAAAGCGCGCGCCGCGCAGGCCGTAGCGGATGGCGTAGTTCATCAGCCGGTCGCCCTCGTCGGCGGTGATCGGCATCAATCCCGTTTGAATGAGGGCGAACATGTCCTCCTGCTGGAAGCCCTTTTCCAGCGCCCTGAGCGCCGTCAGCAGGCATTCCGCGGTGGCGTGGCGCGCGGCGGGGCGGCTGGAGGCCAGAAAGAGCGGCACGCCATAGAGCGCGAACGCCGAGCTGAGCGGCGCGGCGTAGGCGTCGAGATCGCGGCACAGGATGAGCACGTCGTTCCAGCGCCAGCCGCGCTGCATGACCAGCCGGCGGGTCAGCGCCGCGGCGAACATGCACTCCTCCTGCGGGTTGCGCAGCAGCGTCAGCTGGATTGCGCGCGCGGGACGGCCGGCCTTCTGAGCCGGATAGGCGAACAGTTCGCGCTCCAGAATGCGAAGGTCGTCGCGGCGCGGCGGCGCGGCGACCGCCATGCGGGGAGGTTGGTTGGAGACGCCGCCGGGCATTTCCGCATCCGGCTCGATGCGGACGGTGGCGCCCTCGGGCGTCAGGCGCGCCTCGCCGGAGAGGATGGCGCGGATGTCGAGCGGCCGGGCTTTATCGCGATTGGATGCGCCCGAAGGGGACGGCGCGGCGGATTCAAGGGCCGAAGGGCTGGCCGGGACGCCTTGTCCGCCGGCTGGGCGGCCGGGGGTCGGGGATGCGGCCGTTCCGGCGGCGTCCTGCGCCTCCTCGATGAAGATCCGCTCCACGCGCGTCCCGGCGCGGCGCGCGGCGGTGCAGAGCCGCTCGAATGCGCGCTGCATGGGCAGAAAGGCGTCGAAATCGCGGGCATTTGGATCGTTGTCCAATGGCAGGAGCAGGTGGGTGCCGTCGCAGGCGGCGGCGACGGCGGCGATCAGGCCGTGCAGCGCTGGCGGCATCATGTCGAATCCAAAGAACCAGACGTCGCTCTGGCGCAGGAACTCCGCCTCGCCGGCGCGGGCGGCTGCGGCCATGAACTCGGATGCGCCGTCCTGATACCGGCCTTCGATGCCCGCCTGATAGGCTTCGAGGATGTAGGAGAGGTCGTTGAGCTTCATCCGCGCCGAACCGGACAGCTCCACTGCGCACGCGCGAAGCGCCTCGGGCGGCAGACCCGCCTGCCGGATGTGCTCCAGCTGGGCGGCGCAGCGCTCCGGAAAGCCGCGCCGGCGCTCGGCGCCGCGATAGATCGTCAGCCGGTCGCGCGCGTCCCGCACGGCGGCGCGCACGAGCATCACGCGGCCGCGGTCGTCCACCCGGACGCCCTCGGGCGTGCCCGCCGCGTCGAAGATGCGCGCGCAGAGGCGCTCGGCGCTGAGCACCTGAAGGGCGAACGAGCCGCGCAGGTTCAGCGCTTCGAGCAGCAGCCGCTCCGTCTGCAGCGTCAGCTGCTTGGGCACGACGATCAGGCGGGATTCCGGGCCGGGCGCGCGCAGCGCTTCGATCAGCGCGGGTGCGAGCAGGCGGTTTCGTCCGGTGTAGATGTGCAGCATGGAAACCTCCGTTGCAACAGGAAAATACGAGGATTGGGATCATCCGGCGAAGCGGCGGCTACGCGCCTCTGAACCGGGGCGGACGAGGCCATGCCGCTGGGACTTGGGCAGCGCAGGAAACTGGCTCCGCTCAAACGATCCAGCCGCCGCCGATCAGGCGGTCGCCTTGGTACAGCGCGGCGGCCTGACCGCGGGCCGGGGCGCGGACGGGGCTGTCCGCGACGATGCGCGCGCCGCTTCCCTCGGGGAAGATGGTGCACTCGGGGTTTTCCCACTTCGTGTGGCGGACGCGGACGGAGCCGCGAATGGGCGCGTCCGGCGGATCAATCAGCCAGCTCGTTTCGCGGACGCGCACCTCGGTGTGGAACAGGTCGTCCCACAGCGCGGTGACGAGCGCGCTTTCATCTGGCTGGATCTCGGCGACGTAGAGCTTTCTTCCGTCGTACAGGCCGGGCAGGCGCTGGCCGACCGTCCAGCGGTGAATGCCCTCGTGCCGCCCAATGACAGCACCGTTGAACAGGATCGGCCCCGGGCCGGGCACGGTTCCGCGCGCCGCCAGCCATCCGGCGTAGTCCCTGTCCGGAATGAAGCAGATTTCCATGCTGTCCGGCTTGCGAGCCACGGGGATGCCGAATTTAGCCGCCAGCTCGCGCACGCGCGGCTTTTCGCATTCGCCCAGTGGGAGCAGAAGCCGCCGCGCCTGTTCGCGCGTGAGCCGGCAGAGCATGTAGCTCTGGTCGTTGGACGGCATTCCCCGCAAAATCATGCCGTCGCGCGCGCGGGCGTAGTGCCCCGTCGCGATGTGCGCAGCGCCGAGCTCATCCGCGCGATCGATCAGGCTCTTGAATTTTACCAGCGGATTGCAGCGGACGCAGGGGTTCGGCGTCTCGCCGCGCAGGTAGGCTTCGGCGAACGGCGCGCAGACCTGCCGCTCCAGCATCTCGCGGATGTCGCGCACGCTCAGATCGACGCTAAGGAATTCCGCCGTGGCGATGGCGTCGGCGCGGGCGGACGGATCGCCGGCGTCGAGGTACACGCCGAAGACTTCATAGCCCGCGTGCTGGAGCAGCCGCGCGGCGACGGCGGAGTCCACGCCGCCCGAAAGGCCGAGTACGACCCGGCGGTCGGAGTTTTCCATGCCGGTTCACCTCCGTAGATTTTGAATCGGTTGACCGGGCGCTTTCCGGCCTTCAATCGCAACCGCTGCAGCGCCGGTTGGAGCGGCCGCAGAGGGGGAGTTTGAAGAACCTGCTCCGGATGATGGATGGCCGCGCCTTTGGCTGGCGGCAGCTTCTCGAGGGATTCAATCGTAACCGCTGCAGCGCCGGTTGGAGCGGCCGCAGAGCGGGATTTTGGAAAAATGAATCGAATGCGCAACCTGAGAACCGCGCCTTTGGCTGGCGGCAGACCTTCGAGGGATTTCCAGCGGGATTCCGGCGCCGCAGGAATCAGGGAAAGAGCGCGCCAAGGCGCTCGGACAGCTCGTCCAGCGAAGGCGCGTAGCCGTCGCGCGTATCGACGCAGAAGGTGGGAAAACCGAGCCGGGGCGGATCGTAGGGCGGAATCTCCGGCGTCTGCCCTGCCCGGGCGAGCGCGACGCCGGGGTCGCCGTGCAGGATCTCGCGCAGGGGATCTTCCAATCCCCGGCGCAGGTAGCGCTCGAAGGCGATGGAATCGCCGGGCTGGCACAGGACGATGGCGATTTCGGCCTTCCCCCTGAGCGGCTCTAGGCGCTCGCTCCACAGCTGGTGCTGAAACGCCGCCTCGGCCACGAGCGAGACGCCGCCGTCCAGCATTTGTCCGACGACGTCGAAAAACAGGCCGGTCGCAATGGCGTTCGATTCGGGCAGTTCGGCGCAGGGGCGTCCCTGCGTGCGCACATAGCCCTCCTTGATTTCATCCCGGATGACGGCGGGCAGGCGCAGATGCTGCGCGAGCGCCCGGGCCAGCGTGGTCTTGCCTGAGCCGGGACGCCCGGTGACGGCGATCAATCGCGGCTTGTTCATGCGGTTTCCTCCAATGATTACAGCTCGAAGCGGTATTCGGATTCCAGCTCAGCCCAGCGGTCGAGGAAGGCCTCGCCCGAGGGATCGGCGGCGATGATGCGGATTGCGCGGCGGACGGCGCGGACAAAGGCCGGATCGAGGCCCCGGATGCCGCTGCGGGCGAGCGGGCACATTGCGCGGGCGCGCGCGTCGACGCGCACCGTCCAGCCCTTTTCGCCGCGCACGGGCGTCAGCGGGAAGATCCGACAGCCGAGCGGGCGGCGCTCGCGGTCGCAGGTTCCCTCGCAGATCAGCACCGGCGCGAAGGGAGAGGGCTCGATGCGCATCCAGTCCGCGCCGCTGAACAGCGATTCTTCGCCGGGAAACAGGTAGACGCCGCCCTGCCCATCCGCGTCGGGGCGGCAGCAGGCGGCTTCGCAGAGCGCGCCGCAGTCCTGATGAAGGGGCGTCAGCCCGCCGATGGCCGCGCGGGCCTGAAGGATGATTGTGCCGTCCATAGGGCCTCCTGCTCATTATAAAATCAATAAGACATTCGACCGCCGGCGGCGGGATTCCTGCCTGCATCGGAAAATTCACGCGAAGGGCGCGCATCGCCGCGCTTTTTGCAGAAAACAGGGCAATCCGCCCGAGTCAGCCGCGTTTTTGCGGGAACCGGCGCATTCCGCACAAGTCAACCATGTTTTTGCGGGGGGGGGGGGGCAGTGCATTCTGCACGAGCCGGTCGCGCTTTTGTGAAAGACAGCGCAATTCGCCAGAGTCAGCCGCGTTTTTGAAGGGAAAGCGCGGAGGATGGCGAGATAGATGGTCAAGGCGCGCTGTGCGAGCGGCATCCGCGCGGGTTCAAGGCGGGACGCTTGCGGCGAAGGGCGACGGCTCTGATCGGCGCGGACGCGAAGGCGGAAGGCCGCCCGGCCGCCGATGCGGTGCAAACAAATTCTCCCGAGGGCGCGCAGGCCCGCGGGAGAGGATGAAGCGGCGGATGCCGGATGGGATGGGACGGCCTCCGTCAGACCCCGGAATAGGCGCTGAATCCGCCGTCGATGGGCAGGACGACGCCG
>NHCFR01400__coassemble_1592_pt1 | contig 11013 bp, 8 predicted proteins | sample NHCFR01400__metabat2_low_PE_007 | metagenome-assembled genome bin NHCFR01400 | reverse complement strand
GGGGCAACATGTCCTCCAGCTCCGAATGGGCTTGGATGCACATGTTCGGCCCGGGCGAATACACGCCCATGATCGTGCTCGGCCGCGCCATTGAAGAGGATCTCATCGAATACAACGGCTTCCTGGGCGCACAGAGCGAGTTTATGCAGGATCGCTGGAGCGCGATTACGGATGAACAACTTCTCACTTTCACGAAGATCATCATTGGAGAGGTTGAGCTGGAAGAGGGTTTTGCCGCATGGCTGGACACCTTCGACAGCATGGGTGGGGCGCAGATTACCGAAGAGGTCAACGAGTGGTACGCAAACAAGTAATGCCCAATGCATTTTCCGGCCGTGGATCCCTCCGCGGCCGGAAGGATTGGAGAAGGTGGATACATGGCCCAGAAATCCGGCGTTTCACTGCCGCCTTTGAACCGGCAGAAGATCTTCACGCGGTCCTCCATTCCGCTGCATCTGATGCTCATTCCCGGCATCGTCGTCATCTTTATCTTTCACTACATCCCGCTCGCAGGGCTCGTCATTGCCTTTCAGCGCTTTGTGCCGGCCAAGGGGATGTTCGGCGACCAGCGGTGGATCGGTCTGGAGAACTTTGAATACATCTTTTCGATGCCCAACACGCTCAACGTGCTGCGCAATACGGTGGTCATCGCCTTTGCCAAGATCGTGCTCGGGCTGGTGGTGCCCATCGCCGTCGCGCTGATGTTAAACGAGCTTTCCCAGCGCAGGCTGAAAAAGGGCATTCAGACAATCATCTATTTTCCGCACTTCATTTCATGGATCATATTTGCCACGATCATCGAAAGCTTGCTGTCTCCCTCTTCCGGCCTCGTCAACCGGCTGCTCAACGCGCTGGGAATGGATTCGATCTATTTCCTCGCGGACAACCGCTTTTTTCAGGGAACGATCATCCTGACGGACGTCTGGAAGAGCTTTGGCTACGGGACGGTCGTCTACATGGCGGCTATTACCTCCATCGACCCGAGTCTGTACGAAGCCGCGGCGATCGACGGCGCAGGGCGCTGGCAGCAGACCGTCCACGTTACGCTCCCCGGCATGAGAATGATCATCGTGCTGATGATGGTGCTCTCGCTGGGAAACGTGCTCAACGCCGGGTTCGATCAGGTCTACAACCTCTACAGCCCGGTCGTCTACGAGACGGGCGACATCATCGACACCATGGTCTACCGGCTGGGGCTGGAGAGCGCGCAGTTTGGCCCCGCATCGGCGGTCAGCCTGTTCAAATCCATCGTCAGCATGGCCTTTATTTCGGCTTCCTACCTGATTGCCGACAAGTGCTTCGACTATCGCCTGTTCTGAGAAAGGAGGTCTCCGTATGCAAAGGAAAAGCGGCGTCCTGTTCTCTCGCGGCGCACAGATCGAAGTATCGGCCGGGCGAAAGGTCTTTTGCGCGATCAACGTCACCGTGCTCGTGCTTCTGACGCTGAGCTGTCTATTGCCGTTCATCTACGTCATCGCCGTATCATTCAGCGAAAACTACTATGTGACGACCAATCAGGTGACCTTCTGGCCCAAGGGATTTACGCTCAACGCCTATCGCTACATCCTGGAGCGCAGATCGTTCTGGACGTCGTTTCGCATGTCGGTCTTCCGCACGCTGCTGGGTTCCGCAATCAACCTGAGCCTCGTCATGCTGACTGCATATCCGCTCTCCAAGGACAACCAGCGGTTGCGGGGACGCAATATTTACACATGGTTTTTCTTCATCACCATGCTCGTCGGCGGAGGGACGATCCCAAACTACCTGCTCATCAGCCAACTGAAGCTGCGCGACACGATCTGGGCGCTCGTCCTGCCGGGAGCGCTGCCGATCTTCAACATGGTGTTGATGCTCAACTTCTTCCGTCAGATCCCGCGGGATCTGGAAGAGGCCGCGATGATCGACGGCGCGAGCCACTGGCGCATCCTCGCACAGATCTACCTGCCGTGCAGCCTGCCGTCGATCGCCACCATCGCGCTGTTCTGCATGGTATCGCACTGGAACGCATGGTTCGACGGGCAGATCTACATGACCAGCGTGGACAAGATTCCGCTGCAAACCTATCTGCGCAACGTCATCGTGGAAATGGACGTATCGGATATGTCCGCCGACGACTATGAATTGTATGCGACGCTGGCCAACGACACCGTCAAATGCGCACAGATCATCGTCGCAATGATCCCCATACTGTGCGTCTATCCGTTTTTGCAGCGCTATTTTGTCACAGGCATCGTACTCGGAAGCGTCAAAGGATAATCCGGAAAAATTCTGCAAGGAGGAAACATCGCATGAAGGGACAGTGGAGCAGGGAGCGCGCGTGGGACTGGTACGACCGCCATCCCTGGTTTCGCGGGTGCAATTTCATGGGAAGCGACTGCGCCAACCGCATCGATCAATGGCAGGCGCTGGGATTTGAGGAGCGGATGGTTACGGCCGAGCGCGAACTGAAGCTCGCTGCGGACACGGGATTCAATACCATTCGGATCATTCCCGAATTCATCGTCTGGGATCAGGATCACGACGGCTTCATGGCGCGGTTTGAGCGCTACATTGCGACCGCATGGAAGTATGGAATTTCGTGCATGATTACCTTTGGAAACGACTGTATGCCGCCCAAAGATGAGTTCTGGAAGCCCCTGCAGCTCGGCGAGCAGCACTTCGATTGGGGCTATCACGGCGGGCGAAAGCATTCGCAGCATCAGCGCCACAACCAGATGGGCTATCACCTGCTGGATGAACCGGAGCTTGCCGCGCGGCATTACGAATGGGTTCGGGAAATCATCGAGACCTACAAAAATGACGAGCGGATCTGCTTCTGGGATCTCTACAACGAGCCAGGAAACGCGCATCGCGAAGAGGTCACCCTGCCGCATCTCGTCAAGTTCTATGAAATCGCCCGTGAAATCGACCCGATCCAGCCGGTCACATCCGCCGTATGGAGAATGCATGGCGAAAACGAGCTGTGCGCCGCCGAGCAATTCGTCCTTGAAAATTCCGACATCGTCAGCTATCACAACTATGGAACCTACGATGAAAACATCGCCATCCTCCGCCGGCTCAAGCGGCAGGGACGGCCCATCCTCAACACGGAATGGCTCGCCCGCATGCAGCACAACACCGTGGAGCAGATGTTCCCACTGTTCTACCTTGAAAAGGTCGGCTGCTATAATTGGGGATTCGTCGCCGGGAAGTATCAGACCTATGAGCCGTGGAATGGCATCTGGCAGCGCTGGGACGAGGGCGGTGCAAGGGACATCGACTTTAAAGTCTGGTTCCACGACCTGTACCGCCCCAACCTGCACCCCTATGATCCGAACGAAATCGAACTGATCCGGCGCTACTGCAAGATGGCCGACGAGGATTTTGCGATGGCCGGACGGCATCGGACTTAGAGGCGTTTGAAGAGGGGAAACATGCCGCCGCATTGCAAAATGGCTCCGCTTCCAGTGCTGGAAGCGGGGCCATTCTGCAACGTGCCGGACGATCACTGCGCCAGGTATTCCTCGAGGCACAGGCCGGAGGCATAGATCTCCGCGGCGGCCTCGCGGCCGACGTAGCGGTAATGCCACGGCTCGTAGATTGTGCCGGTGATGTCGGTCTTGTCCTCCGGATAGCGGAGGATGAAGCCGTACTGCCACGCATTCTCAGCCAGCCACGAATAGACCTCATCGCTGGTCGAGCCGGAATCGGCGTTGATGTCGGCGCAGATGCCCACCTCGTGTTCGCTCGTGCCGGGCACGGCGACCCACGCCTCCGCCAGTTCGACGGCCTCGGCCTCGCTGTAACCTTCGGCGCGGTAGTCCGCAATTTTCTGATCCATCAGGCTCTGCTGCTTCTCATGCGTGCGAAATCCCGAGCCGACGATCGGATAGACGCCCTCGGCGCGCGCCGCGTCGAACATCGCCTGAAGGTCGGGATAGATGCGCCGGTCGACGGACTGTCCGCCGCGCAGCTGCACCAGCTCGCCAATCTCATAATCGTCCGGGATCGGGTGGTCGCGGTTGACCAGCATCAGCAGCCATTCCTCGGTCGCCTCGGGCGAAGCGGTTTCATTCGCGGCGGACGGCTGCAATTCGGGCGGAAGTTCCTCGGCAAACGCCCATCCCAGCGCCAGCAAGAGCGCCAGCCCCAGCGCCAATCCTCTCTTTTTCAACATCGACGGTTTCCTCCTGTGATTTGATGCTTCCATTATAGCCGGTCCGCTGCGCGGCTTCCTGTGTTTTTTCATGGGGATTTCTTGCGATTTTCCTACATTTTCTCCAGACCGCATCGAATTTGAAGGGCCGGGACGCCGGAAAACCCCGGGCAGCACAGCCGGGCCATTTTCGCGCCGCAAAAAACCGCCGGACGATCCGGCGGCTCGATGGGACGGACAGGTCCTCAGCCCCTGTCCGACGGCTCCGCGCGATAGTAGACCGTCTGCCCCGGCTCGACCGAGTGGGTCAGCCAGACGTTGCCGCCGATGACGCAGTGGTCGCCGACGGTGGTGCTGCCGCCGAGGATCGTCGCATTGGCATAGATGACCACATGGCTGCCGATGTTCGGATGGCGCTTGATGCCCTTGACGGGATTGCCGTCGGCATCGACTTCAAAGCTCTTCGCGCCCAGCGTCACGCCCTGATAGAGCTTGACGTGGTCGCCGATGACGGTCGTCTCGCCGATGACGATGCCGGTGCCATGGTCGATGAAGAAGTATTCGCCGATCTTCGCGCCCGCATGGATGTCGATGCCCGTCTTCTGGTGGACGAACTCGGTCATGATGCGCGGAATGATCGGCACGCGCATCTCGTAGAGCACGTGGGCGATTCGATAGACGACGATCGCAAAAAAGCCCGGATAGGCCACGATGACCTCCTCGCGGCTCGTCGCGGCGGGATCGCCCTCGTAGAGCGCCTCGATGTCCTTCAAGAGCAGCGAGTAAATGCCCGGAATCGCCGCGAGAAAGTCGTCCGCCACGCGGTCGGGATCGAGGTCGCTGTCCCCGGCGAAGCGCATCGCGCGCCGGATCTGATGCGCCAGCTCCCATCGGATCTTCTCCAGCAGCATCCGCTCGGACACGCATGCGCCCGACGAAAACGCCGGGAACATGAACGCCTGCACGTCGCTGATGATTCCGGTGATGACCTTGCGGTCCGGCAGCTCGTCGCAGCCGAAGCGCGGCTGGCCGGCCATCTCGCGGATGACCGAATCGATGACATCCCGCTTTGCCATGTTCATTCCTCCGATGCAAAGATGGACAGGTACCGCTCACCGCCGTCCGGGAACAGCGCCACGATCCACTTCCCCGCGCTCTCCGGCCGGCTCGCCAGCGCCCTTGCGGCCCACGCCGCCGCGCCCGACGAAATGCCGACCAGCAGCCCCTCGTCGCGCACCAGCGCCCGCGCCGCGGCGAGCGCGTCGGCATCGGACACACCGATGACCTCGTCCACGACCGAGGCGTCGTAATTTCCGGGCACGAAGTTCGCGCCGATGCCCTGAATCGCGTGCGCCGCTGGCGCGCCGCCGCGCAGCACCGGCGACTTCTCCGGCTCGACGGCCACCACCCGCACCGCCGGGTTCTGCTCCTTCAAATAGCGCCCGACGCCCGAAATCGTGCCGCCGGTGCCGACGCCGGCCACGAACGCGCCGACGCGGCCGTCCGTGTCCCGCCAGATCTCCGGCCCGGTCGTCCGGTAGTGCGCCTCCGGGTTCGCCGGATTGTCGAACTGGCCGGCGATCCACGCGCCGGGGATGTCGTTCGCCAGCGCTTCTGCGCGCGCAATCGCGCCGCGCATCCCCTCCGCGCCGGGCGTCAGCACGAGCTCCGCGCCGTAGGCGCGCATCAGGTTGCGCCGCTCGACGGACATGCTGTCGGGCATGACGATCACCACGCGGTAGCCGCGCGCCCCGCCGATGGCCGCCAGCCCGATGCCCGTATTGCCGCTGGTCGGCTCGATGATGGTCGCGCCGGGGCGCAGCTTCCCCTCGGCCTCGGCAGACAAAATCATCTGCGCCGCCGCGCGGTCCTTCGCGCTGCCCGCGGGATTGAGCCCCTCCAGCTTGGCCAGCACGCGGCCGGGCAGCCCGCCCGCGAACCGGTCGAGCGCCACCAGCGGCGTATTGCCGATGGCGGCGATGATATCATCTGAAATGTGCACGTTCATTCCCTCCTCATACCGCGTGGGCGGCTCCTCTTTGCGCGCCGCCGTTCCTTCGTCCGCCAGCCTTTCAGAAATTGCCGGCGGGCGCCATGTGCGCGGCCAGCGGGCTCTGCGGGCGGTTGACCAGCTGGAGCGCCGCCTCGACGGCCTTTCTGGCCGGGCTGAGCTCCAGCCAGACCGCGCTCTGCGCCGGAATCTCGACCGTCCGGCCGTCATATTCGACCCAGCGGGATTCCGACGCGCGGTTGACCGCCAGCGCGGCGACCTCGTCCTGCGCGGCCATGCCAAACGCATCGCGCCCCTGCGCAACCTCGCGCGTCACCGTCACGACGTCCGGCCCGGCGGCGCTCAGCCGCATCGAACCCGTCCGCAGCGCAGCCGAACCGGTGCGGCGGAGCATCGCCTCCCGAAACGCCTCGACCAGCTCTCCATCCTCGCGGCCCCACGGATAGGTGCCGCGGCAGAACGGATCGGACATGCCGTAGAGCCCCGCCTCGTCGCCATAGTAGACGCAGGGCATGCCCGGCAGCGCGCAGATGAGCCGCCATGCGGCGATCAGGCGGCGCTTCCCGAGCGCATAGGCTTCGGGCGAGAGGTCGAACGCGCGGCGCTGCGCGCGCTCCGGCTCCATTTCGCCGACGTCGGCCAGGATCGTCAGCGCGCGGGGGCGGTCGTGGCTGCCCAGCAGGTTCATCTGCGAATAGAAGAACGCCTTGGGCTGGTTTTCGCGCATCGCCTCGACGCGCCGCACGAACGCCGCCGCATCGATCTTGCAGCGCATGAACAGCAGCACCGCGTCGCGCAGCGGATAGTTCATCGTGCAGTCGAGCGTATCGCCCATGCAGTAGCAGCGCAGCTTGCCGTAGGCGACCTTGTTGCTCGGATCCTCCCAGACCTCGCCGATCAGCGCGGCCTCGGGGTCGATGGCCTTCTCGCGCCTGCGGATGTCCTGGATGAAGTCCATCGGCAACTCGTCCGCGACGTCCAGCCGCCAGCCCGACGCGCCCGCGCGCTGCCAGTGGGCGATCACGCTGTCCGGATCGGAGATGATGAACCGGCGGTAGGCGGGGTCGTCCTTGTCGACGGTCGGAAGCGTCTGAATGCCCCACCAGCTCTCGTAGTCGTTCGGCCAGTGCTTGAACGTATACCACGGGGCGTAGGGCGAAGCCGGATCGTTGTACGCGCCGCCGGAGCCATAGGCGCCGCTGCGGTTGAAATAGACGCTGTCCGCGCCGGTATGCGAAAAGACGCCGTCGAGGATCACGCGGATGCCCCGCTGCTTCGCCGCCGCGCAGAGGTCGCGGAAATCCTGCTCGGTGCCGAAGGCGGGGTCGATGCGCTTGTAGTCGCCGGTGTCGTACTTGTGGTTGCTGCGCGCCTGAAAGATGGGATTGAGGTAGATCACCGTCACGCCGAGGCCGGCGATGTAGTCGAGCTTCTGCTCGATGCCCTTCAGGTCGCCGCCGAAGAAATCGTTGGCGCAGTAGTCGCCGGTGCGGTCGTTGACGACCAGCACGGGATCCTCGTCCCAGTGGACATGGTAGAACGAGCCGGCCGGCAGGTTGTTGACATCCGGCTCGCGCGAGGCGTGGAACCGGTCGACCATGATCTGCATCATCACGCCGTTGCGCAGCCACGAGGGCGTGGCAAACGCGCCATCGAATACGGTGATCTGATAGCTGGGCGGCTCGGAGGTATACAATTCGCCCACGCCGCCCAGCTGATCGGCCGCGTTTCCAAAGTACCAGAGCCGGTTTTCATTGTCCACGATCCGAAAGTAGTACCACAAAAGTCCCGGCTGCTCGGGCATTTCGATTTCACAGGCGTAGAGATCCTGCCCCTCGGGCGACATCGGGTGGATCGACTCGGCGCCGTCCCACCAGACGCGCGCCGCGACAGAGCGAACCTCGCCCGCGCGCACGCGCAGCGTCACCACCGTGCCGCACGCCGCGGCGCCGCCGGGAGAACGATAGATCCCCTGCCGGGAATCGTGATAAATCATCATATTCGCAATCCGCTCCATGCCGCGCTTTGGTTCCGTCTTTCCCCTGCGCGGGTCAATTTTTAATGTGCAGGGCGAGGATACAATCCCCGCCCTGCATTCGCCCCTGTCGGAATCCGACTGAATGGAAGGCGCGCGATCCGGCGCCGCCGGACCCGGGCTTTCACAGGCCGGCCCGGCGCAAAGGCATCCGTGCGCGCTTTCGCAGGCGGCTCCCCTTCCGGATCTCACGCCAATTACAGCTCCAGCGGCTTGAGGTGCCAGATGAAGCGGTTGTACTCGCCGATCGTCCGGTCGGAGGAGAATATGCCGGAGCAGGCCGTGTTCATGACCGCCTTGCGCAGCCACTTGTCCTTGTCCGTGTAGTCGGAGGAGACCTTCTTCTGCGTCACGACGTACTGCGGCAGATCCTTGAGCACGAAATACGGATCGGCCATCCCGCCGCCATCGCCGAACAGCAGCGCATGGTACAGCTCCTGGAACATGCGCGGGTTCTCCGGGCAGAGGGTGCCGTCGATCAGCTGCTCCATGACCTTGCGGATCGCGGGATTCGTCTCGTAGATCTCGCTGGAACGGTAGTTCGTGTAGCCGCGCTCCACCTGCTCGGCCGTCAGACCGAAGATGTAGATGTTGTCCGCGCCGACTTCATCGTAGATCTCGCAGTTCGCGCCATCCATCGTGCCGATCGTCACCGCGCCGTTCATCATGAACTTCATGTTGCCGGTGCCGCTGGCCTCCTTGCCGGCGGTGGAAATCTGCTCGGACAGCTCGGCCGCCGGCATCAGCACCTCCGCCTGCGAGACGCAGTAGTTCTCGAGGAACACGACGTTGATGTACTTCGACGCGACCGGGTGCTTCTTCACCAGATCGGCCACCGAGTTGATGAGCTTGATCGTCAGCTTCGCGCGCTGATAGCCCGGCGCGGCCTTCGCGCCAAAGAGGAAGGTGCGCGGCAGGTACTCCCGGTCGGGATGCTCGACGATCGTGTTGTAGAACATCAGGATGCCCAGCGCGTTCATCAGCTGGCGCTTGTACTCGTGCAGACGCTTGGCCTGGGCGTCGAACAGGCTGTCGGGCGAGATCTCGATGTCCTGCATCCTGCGCACGCGGTCGACCAGCCGGAGCTTGTTGAAGTATTTCACCTGCGCGAACTTCTCGCGGAAGGCCGCGTCGTCGGCAAACGGCACGAGGTTGCGCAGCTGCTTCATGTCCTTGTGCCACTCGGTGCCGATGGCCTCGTCGATCAGCGACGTCAGCCCCGGGTTGCACTGGAACAGCCAGCGGCGGTGCGTAATGCCGTTGGTGATCGAGATGAACTTGCGCGGGTTCATGATGTAGTAGTCGTGGAAGGTCTGCTTCTTGAGGATGTTCGTGTGGATGGCGGACACGCCATTGACCGAGTGCGAATAGGCGACCGACAGGTTCGCCATGTGCACCTGGTTGTAGGCGAGGATCGCCATGTGCCCGATGCGCTCCCACTGGCCGGGATAGACGTCCCACAGCTTGGCGCACAGCCGCTTGTTCATCTCCTGCAGGATCATGTAGATGCGCGGCAGCTGCTCGGCGAAGAGCTGCTCGGGCCAGCGCTCAAGCGCCTCCTGAAGCACGGTGTGGTTCGTGTAGGCGAAGGTGTTGACGCAGATCTTCTCCGCGTCCTCCCAGCTCAGGTCGTGCTCGTCCATCAGGATGCGCATCAGCTCGGGGATCGCCACGGCCGGATGCGTGTCGTTGATGTGCACGGCGACCTTGTCCGGGAAGATGTCCCACTGCGGGCCGTAAACCTTCAAAAAGTCGTTGACCGCATACTGGATCGACGCCGACGAGAAGAAGTACTGCTGCTTGAGCCGCAGCTCCTTGCCCTGATAGCTGTCGTCGTTCGGATAGAGGATCTTGGAGATGACCTCCGCCAGCTCGCGCTCAGCCATGGCCTTGACGTACTGGCCAGAGTTGAACGACTGCATGTCGATGCGCTTGGGCGAGCGCGCCGACCACGTGCGCAGCATGTTGACCATCGTCGTATCGTAGCCGAGCACCGGGATGTCGTAGGGCACGGCCTCGACGACGTTGTAGTTCTCGTGGCGGAAGCGCATCCGTCCGTGATCGTCGTAGGGAATCACGCGGCCGCCGAAGTGCACCTCGACCGTCTCGTGCGGGCGCGGAATCTCCCAGATGTTGCCCGAATCCAGCCAGTTGTCCGGCACCTCGATCTGATAGCCGTCCACCAGCTTCTGGCGGAACAGGCCGAATTCGTAGCGAATCGTGCAGCCCATCGCCGGAAGCTTGAGCGTCGTCAGCGAATCGAGAAAGCACGCCGCCAGCCGGCCCAGGCCGCCATTGCCCAGGCCCGGTTCCGGTTCCTGCTCGAAGATGATGTTCTTGTCAATCCCCAGTTCGTCCAGCGCCTTCAGGTAATTCTGCTCGTTGACGAGGTTGACCATGTTCGTGTGCAGCGTCCGCCCCACCAGGAATTCCGCGCTCAGGTAGTACACCTTCTTCGCGCCCGTCTGCTTGCGGATGCCGCGCGAGGCGCTGCGCCGCTGCATGACCTCGTCGCGCACCATCATCGCAAGCGCCTGATAGACCTGGTCGTCGGTCGCCTCTTCGAGACCGCTGCCGAAGGCCGTGCGCAGCTTATCCAAAAGCTCCTGCTTGATCGTCTCGACGCTCTTCTTCTCAAATTCCATATTTGACCCCCTCCATGAGAGTTCTTTCCAGCGAACATTACAATTCAGTATATCACACTCCCCGTTAAACTTCAAACATTCTCGCAGAAATTCAACGCGGTCCGTTGTCCAGAATTGCGCTCCCACCGGTCATTTTGCGCGCTCCTCCGCCGCATTTTTGCAGGATCGCCCGCCACATCATGCAAAT
>NHCFR01400__coassemble_1583_pt1 | contig 11066 bp, 7 predicted proteins | sample NHCFR01400__metabat2_low_PE_007 | metagenome-assembled genome bin NHCFR01400 | reverse complement strand
GGAATTCACTCGATGGTTCATCCAGCGCCGCGGGCGATGCGTCCGGCCTCGATGTGGTTCCGGTGCGCTGGAATTCGCACGGCGGTTCATCCAGCGCCGCGGGCGATGCGTCCGGCCTCGAAGCGGTTTTGGTGTGGCGGAATTCGCGCGGCGGTTCATCCTGCGCTGCGGGCGAAGCGTCCGGCTGCGAAGGGGTTGCAATGCGCCGGAATTCGCACGACGGTTCATCCTGCGCTACAGACGATGCGTCCCTCCGCCCGGCCTGCGCGCCGCCCGCGCTTTTGGACGGGTTCTGTCCGCCGGGCGCTTCAGCGCCGGTTTCGCGGGAGATCGGCATTTCCTCCGCCGCATCCGGGCATTCCCGCTCGAGCGCAAAGCGCGGCACGCGCCTACCGTCCACCTCCACCGTCTCCAACCACATCGACAGCGGGCGCACCCAGACGCCGCCTTCGCCATAGAGCGCGCGATAGACCGCCATCGGCTCCAGCGTCTCGGAATGCGTCGCAACGCCGAGCAGTTCGTAGCGGTTTCCCTTGTAGTGGCGATAGATGCCCTTCTTCGGCAGGTTCATTGGGCGGTCAGTACCCTCTCTCGTAGTTCACTTCGTTGGTTAGCGGCGCGCCCGCCAGATAGGCGCGAATATTCGCGCAGGCGATCCGGACGATTGCGTCGTGCGTCTGCGCAAGGTGCAGCCCGCCGGAAACGTGCGGCGTGATGCACGCGTTCGGACAGGCCCACAGCGGATGATCGGCCGGCAGCGGCTCCGGATCGGTGACGTCCAACCCCGCGCCGAACAGATGGCCGGCGTTGAGCGCATCGACCAGCGCATCCGTGTCGACGGCGGTGCCGCGCCCGGCGTTGAGAAGGATCGCGCCCGGCTTCATCGAGAAGATCCGCTCGCGGTCAAACAAATGCCGGGTCGCACCCGTCTCCGGCACGCACAGGAACACGATGTCCGCCTCCGGAAGCCATCGGTCAATATCGGACGTGACGCCCACGGCGTCGCACGCCTCGGGGCACGGCCCCGGACTTCTGCGAATGCCAACGACGTGCGCGCCAAACGCCTTGCAGCGCCGCGCAAACGCCCCGCCGATGTCGCCCAGCCCGACGACCAGCACGTTTGATCCGCTGACCGAGCGCACGGGTCCGAGGTCGCACCATTCCCCCGCGCGGTCGCGGTAGGAGAACAGCCGCTTCTGTAGGCCCAGAAGCAGGCCGAACATGTGCTCTGAAATGGCCAGACCATAGGCGCCCGACGCGGTGCAGACGCGGACGCCCCGGCCCGGCGCGCACAGCGTGGAATACGCGCCGACGCCCGCGCTCTGCAGCTGCACCAGCTCAAGCTGCCGCGCGGCCGCCAGCCGGTCAACCGGCACGTTCCCGACGATGACGCGGGCGCGGGCAAGCTCGGCGTCCGAAGGCGCATCCGCAAAGACGACTTCGCAGCCCGCCGCGGCTTCGCGAATCTGCGAAATGTGCCGCGGTTCGGCCTGCATGGCAATGAGAATCTCAGGCATGGCGATCGCTCCGATCTGGATGGAATGGGTTTCGTCTATTAGCGTAAATATAGCACAATCCGGGCAGAAATGTCAATTGCGTTCATGCTAAAAAGCGCGCGCAGAGTAGAGTTCGACCAATTCTGCCAATTCCGGGCATATTCACGCGCCAGAGCGCATACACTCATTGTCATGGGAATCCTCCGCAGGAAAAAGCGCCCCAGCGGTCAATATTCGGCCGCTTCGGTCACGCGAGAGGCAGCATTGGTGAAGAGCAGCCGCGCTTTTTCGTCATACCAGCCAATCCAGAGGCTTGGATGGCGACGAAAAGTTATAAAGGTTGCATCAAAAGCAAATAAAATCGAGGAAATCTGCTCAGAGATCTAGATTTTTTGCCACTAATGTTGTATAATATTATGCAAAGGTTACCAAGCGGAGGAACATCCCTTACACAACATGGAAAGCAGGGTGGATTGTCTATGAGAAAGAAGAAGTGCATCGCCATGCTGCTGGCAGGCGGTCAGGGCAGCCGCCTTGGCCTGCTCACCAAGGTCATGGCCAAGCCGGCGGTGCCGTTTGGCGGAAAGTATCGAATCATCGATTTCCCGCTTTCAAACTGCACGAATTCTCAGATCGATACCGTCGGCGTGCTGACGCAGTACCGGCCGCTCGAACTCAACCGCTACATCGGCTCCGGCCAGCCGTGGGACCTCGACCTGAACAACGGCGGCGTGTTCGTGCTGCCACCGTACATGACGGCCAAGAGCGGCGAGTGGTACCGCGGCACGGCAAACGCCATCTACCAGAACATCAGCTTCATCGAGCAATACGATCCGGACTATGTTCTGATTCTTTCGGGCGATCACATCTATAAGATGGACTACAACAAGATGCTCAGCGCGCACATCGACGCCAAGGCCGACTGCACCATCGCCGTCCGCCCCGTGCCGTGGGAGATCGCCCCGTCGTTCGGCATCATGAACGTCGACGCGGACAACCGCATCATTGAATTTGAGGAAAAGCCCAAGCAGCCCAAGAGCAATCTGGCCTCGATGGGGGTTTACATCTTCACCTGGAAGGTGTTGCGCGAATACCTGATCGCCGACGACAAGGATCCAAAGTCCAAGAACGATTTCGGCAAGAACATCATCCCCAACATGCTCGGGGACAAAAAGGTGCTCCTCGCCTATTCGTTTGAGAGCTACTGGAAGGACGTCGGCACGATCGCCAGCCTCTGGGAGGCGAACATGGATCTGCTGAAGGTTCCGCCGGAGTTCGACCTGAACGATCCGCGCTGGAAGATCTACGCGCGCAGCCCGATCATGCCGCCGCACTTCATCGGCGGGAGCGCCATCGTCGAGCAGTCGCTCATCGCCGAGGGCTGCGAGGTGCATGGCACCGTGCGGGGCAGCGTGCTGTTCGCCGGCGTCAACATCGCGTCCAACGCGATCATCGAGGACAGCGTCATCATGCCGAACACGCGCGTCGAGTCCGGCGCAATCGTCCGCCGCGCGATCGTCGCGGAGAACTGCGTGGTCAGCTCCGACTGCGTCGTCGGCGAGCTGGAGGGCGACATTGCGCTCGTCGGCCAGGAGACCACGCTGCCCGAGGGCTTTGTCGTCAAGGCCGGCGAGCAGGTGGACACGGACGAGATCGCAAGAAGGGAGGCCGAAACCCATGAATGACGTAATGGGCATCATCTATACTTCAAAAGACGACCTCACGATGCGCGAGCTGACCAGCCAGCGCGCGGTGGCCGCCATCCCGGTGGCCGGGCGCTATCGGATCATCGATTTTACGCTGTCGAACCTGGTCAACTCCGGCGTCCGCAACGTCGGCGTCATCGCGCAGAAAAACTATCATTCCCTGATGGACCACATCGGCTCCGGCAAGGAATGGGATCTGCACACGCGCAGCAACGGCCTGTTCATCCTTCCGCCGTTCCTGACGCGCGAAAACGGCGGCGAATACTCCGGCGTCGTCTAGGCGCTGCGCGCAAACTTCGATTACCTGCGCCGCTCGCAGCAGAAGTACGCCATCCTGACGAACAGCGATTATATCATGAACACCTCCTTTGAGCCGATGATCCGCCAGCATGTGGAGAGCGGCGCAGACATCACGCTGATGTACAAGAAGGTCGCCATGACGGACTTGGACTATTCGCGCGCTTCCAACAACGCCCACGCGCTGATCGATATCGACGAAGAGAACATCGTCCGCGACATGGAGGTCAATCCCAACGCCGCGTCGTTCGACAACCTGTTCCTCGACATCCTGCTGGTCAAGCGCACGCTGCTGATCCACCTGATCGATCAGGCGGTCGCCCACGGCGCAAAGTCGCTCGACGAGGAGGTTCTGCGCCCGTTCATCCGCTCCGGCGCGCTGAAAGTCATGGCCTACCGCATGGACGGCTACTATCGCCGCATCGAAACCATCAAGAGTTATTTCAATTTTAACCTTGACCTGCTAAACTATGATGTGAGGAAGGAACTCTTTGGCACGACGCCCGTCTACACCAAGACGCGCGACGAAGTGCCCGCGGTCTACCGCGAGGGCGCGCAGGTCAAGAATTCGCTGGTCGCCGACGGCTGCGTCATCGAAGGCTCCGTCGAAAACAGCATTTTGTTCCGCGGCGTCCACGTCGCGCGCGGCGCCAGCCTCAAGAACTGCATCATCATGCAGGACAGCTATATCGAAGGGTTCGTCGAGCTGGAAAACGTCATACTGGACAAGGCCGTCACCGTGCGCACCCACGGCCGGCTGATCGGCCAACGCCAGTACCCGATCGTCATCGGCAAAAACGTAACCCTGTAGCGACCACTTCTCAGGGAGGGAACCACCATGAAAATCCTGTTTGCGGCCTCTGAATGCGTGCCGTTCGTCAAGACGGGCGGCTTGGCCGATGTCGTCGGCGCGCTGCCGAAGGAGATCCGCAAGTCCGGCGAGGACGTGCGCGTGATCCTGCCGCTGTACAAGGCCATCGACGCCAAGTGGCGCGACCAGATGGAGCATGTGCTCTACTTCTACGTCAATCTCGGCTGGCGCCATCAGTACGTCGGCATTCTCAAGCTGGAATACGAGGGCATTCCATTCTACTTCATTGACAACGAGCAGTATTTTGGGCGCGATTACATCTACGGCATGGGCGGCGACGAGGGCGAGCGCTTCGCCTTCTTCTGCCGCGCGGTGCTCGAAGCGCTGCCGAAGATCGACTTCATTCCTGACGTGCTGCACTGCCACGATTGGCAGACCGGCATGATTCCGGTGCTGCTGCACGCCCAGTACCGCCAGCTGGAGTTCTATCAGAACATCCGCACGGTGTACACCATCCACAACCTGCAATACCAGGGCATCTTCCCCATCGGCAACATCGAGGATCTGCTCTCGCTGGGCGATTGGGCGTACACGAGCGACAATCTGGAATTCTTCGGCATGTGCTCGTTCATGAAGGGCGGCCTTGTGTTCGCCGACGAAATCACGACGGTCAGCCCGACCTACTCGCACGAGATTCAGACGGCCTACTATGGCGAGCGGCTCGACGGCCTGCTCCGCGCGCGGGTCGATCATCTGACGGGCATCTTGAACGGCATCGACACGGTCGAATACGATCCCGAACACGATCCGGCGATTTTCCGCACCTATTCGGCCGACACCTTCGAGCTGAAGGTCGAAAACAAGACGGCGCTGCAGCAGGAACTCGGCCTGAAGGTCGATCCCTCCGCGCCCATGATCGGCATGGTCAGCCGCCTGTCCGGCCAGAAGGGGCTGGATCTGGTCGAGTGCGTGCTCAAGGAAATCATGGACACCGGCGCGCAGCTCGTCGTGCTCGGCATGGGCGAGAGCAAGTACGTCGATCTGTTCAGCTGGGCGCAGTGGAAATATCCGGAGCAGGTCTCCGCATGCTTCGAGATGAACCATGTGCTCGCGCACAAGATCTATGCCGCCTGCGACCTGTTCCTGATGCCGTCAATGTTCGAGCCGTGCGGGCTTTCGCAGATGATCTCCCTGCGCTACGGCACACTGCCGATCGCCCGAGAGACGGGCGGACTGCGCGACACCGTGCTCGCCTACAACGCCTATACCGGCGATGGAAACGGCTTTACCTTCCTGAACTACAATGCACACGACATGCTCCACGTCATCGAACAGGCCGTGAAGATGTACCACGAGGACCGCGAGACGTTCGTCAAGCTCGCCGTGCGCGCCATGCGCGGCCTGTACGGCTGGGATCAGTCGGCGCAGAAATACGTCGATCTGTACAGAAAGCTCGCTGCGTCTGTCGCGCCTGCGGCGGAAGAGGCGCCCGCAAAGCGCACGCGCAAGAAGGCCACTGCTTCCACCGAATCCGAAGATGCGGAGAAGAAGCCCGTGCGCCGCAGGACGGCCAAGGCAAAGGCCGAGGCCGCGGAGGGCGAAGCCGCTCCGAAGCGCACGCGCGCCAAGAAGTCGGAGGACGCCGCCGAAGCGAAGTCTGCGCGCAAGCGCGCGACAAAGGCTGAAAAGGCCGAAGCCGAAGCGCCCGCCGCGGAGAAGAAGCCGCGCACCCGCCGCAAGAAGGCCGCAGAGCCTGCCGCGGAGGAGACGCCTGCCGAATAAGAAAACGCCGATTGCAGGAGCCGTCAAGACGGCTCCTGCGTCTTTCTCCGGCATCATTCTGTGTGCCTGCGTCATGGGTGCGGAGGACTGAGACGGAGCTCTTTCCATGCCCGCGCTCGTTGCAGCCTGTCTGAAATGCACGGTGCGTAGGACTGAGAGCGGTCTCTCCCCATGCCCGCGCTCGTTGCAGCCGCGAGCGCATTTTTTATTGTGCTCCCCGCCGCTTCGTGGTATAATAGATGCAAACGCGCACCAACGTGCGAGGACACCTGCAAAGGAGCTCTGAGATGGACAACCGAGATGAAATCATCCGAACGCAGCTGGACGTCATCGGAACGCTGATCAACAACAACATCCGCCGCATGTCCGACGACATATGGGGCGCGCCGCCCAAATCCGCCGCGCCGTCTCCCGCGCCGGACGCCGCCCAAAAATCGAAATCCCCGGTGGAAAAGCCGGCCGCGGAATCGGAGAGCACAGAGGCCGAACAGCCGCAGGAAAATATCGACGATCTCAAGGCCGAGCTGAACGAGCTGATCGGCCTTTCCGGCATCAAGCGCGAGGTCAACAACCTCATCAACATGGTGACCGTCCACAACCTCCGCCGCCAAAACGGCCTCAAGACGGTGGACATGTCGCTGCACATGGTCTTTTCCGGCAATCCCGGCACGGGCAAGACGATGATCGCGCGGCTGATGGCGCGGATCTACCGCAGCCTCGGCGTGCTCTCCAAGGGGCATCTGGTGGAGGTCGACCGGTCGGGACTGGTCGCGGGTTACGTCGGCCAGACGGCCGCAAAGACCACCGCCATCATCGACAAGGCCATGGGCGGCGTGCTCTTCATCGACGAAGCCTATACGCTTAATTCCAAAGGCGAAAACGACTTCGGGCAGGAGGCCATCGACACGCTGCTCAAGGCCATGGAGGACCGCCGGGAGGATCTCGTCGTGATCGTCGCCGGTTATGATGGCCTGATGGATGCGTTCATCCATTCCAACCCCGGCCTCGAATCGCGCTTCAACCACTATCTACACTTCGATGACTACTCCGTCGATGAGATGATGTCCATCCTCGATCTGCAGCTCAAAAAGGGCCAATACCAGCTCGACGATGCGGCGCGCAGCGCGGTGCGCGAATACATCGAGATCTCCAACACCGGTTCCATCGCGTTCGGCAATGCGCGAGGAGTGCGCAACATCTTCGAGCGGCTGCTCGTCGCACAGGCGAACCGCCTTTCCAGCGCTGAAGCGCCCACGCGTGAACAGCTGATGACCCTCTCGGAGGCCGACGTGCTCGAGGCACGCGCAAACGACGACAAGCTCAACAAGGCCATTTGCGAGCGCGAAGCGCACGAATCCGAGGCAAAGGCTGCCCTCGAGGAGCTCGAACGGCTGTCCAAATCGCTGAAGAACCCCGCAAATAAAGATTAGAAAAAACAGACCGAAGCGAATATAGACTTCGGTCTGTTTCTTTCTGTGTTCAAACAGACATTCCCGAAAACCAGTCTGTGGAAAACAATGCTTTCCATGTAACATCTCTTCGCCGTTTCTGCGCGGAAACCATCGAGGCGCAAGCGCTCATGCCGGTTTCATTTGCAGCCGCTGGCAGATCTCTTCGGCGATCGCGGCGGTCGAGCGGTTTTCTGCGGCAATCCAAACCGTCCTCGGATCGCGGCGGAACCAAGTGAGCTGCCGCTTGGCGAAATTGCGCGTCGCCTGCTTGACCTTGGCGATCGCTTCCTCCATCGACATCCTGCCCTCCAGCGCGGCGGCGATTTCCTTGTAGCCGATCGCCTGAGCCGCCGTCGGAAAGCGCGCTGCGTCCGCGGCCAGTCTGCGCACCTCGTCGATCAGTCCAGCGGCGAGCATATCGTCGACGCGCCGTTCGATGCGCCGGTACAGCTCGTCGCGCGGCCAATCGAGCGCAAAGATGCGCTCCTCGTAGTCGCCCTTGCCGCGCGCGTCTTGGCGAACCTGCGCGCTCTGTGGAATGCCGGTCAGCCGGTAGATCTCCAGCGCGCGCACGACGCGGCGAACGTCGTTCTCGTGCAGCCGCGCGGCGGATTCGAGGTCGACCTCGGCCAGCATGTCGTGCAGCTTCCGCCGCCCGCCCGGCTCGTCGGCCAGCGCGAACAGCTCCGCATGCAATCGCTCGTCGCTCTGTTCGGAAAAGCTCAGCGGCTTGGTGAGCGCGTCGATATACAGCCCCGTGCCGCCGCAGACCACCGGGCGCCGGCCGCGCGCGAGGATCTCGCCGATGACGGCCTTTGCGCGGTCGCGGTACATCGCGGCCGTGAATTTCTGCGAAGGATCGGCGATACCGAGCATGTGGTGCGGTATGCTGCGCATCTCGTCCGGAGCCGGCATCGCCGTGAGGATGTCCATGCCGCGGTAGACCTGCATGGAGTCTGCCGAGACGACCTCGCCGCCGATCCGGCGGCACAGCTCGACCGCGCATGCGGTCTTGCCCGACGCCGTCGGCCCGGCGATGACGATCAGTTCGGGTTTGCAAAAGCCCGCCATTCCATCCCCTCCATCACTGGATGCGCTTGAACATCTTCTCCAGATCTCGCTTCTGTACGGCCTTGACCACCGGCCGCCCATGCGGGCAGGTGGGCGGCGCGCCGGTCTCGGTCATCTCGCGGATCAGCGCGCGGATCTCGGATTCGCTCAGCGAGTCGCCCCCGCGAACCGCACTCTTGCAAGCCATCTGCATGACCTCGGCGCGGCGCGCGTCGATCGTCGCGGACTTGAGCCGGCCCAGCGAGTTGATCATCTCCATGAACAGCGGCCGCAGCTCCGCGCGGCCGAGGATGAGCGGAACCGACCGAACCTGAATGTCGTGCTCGCCGAACGGCTCCACCTCGTAGCCCGCCGAGGCGAGCACGTCGAGGTTCTCGCGGATCAGCGCCATCTCGCGCGAGGACAGGCGGATGACCATCGGCGTCAGCAGCTGCTGCGACGCAGTCCCAGCCTCCAGCTGCGACATGTACATCTCGTATCGAATGCGCTCGTGCGCCGCATGCTGGTCGATCAGCAGCAGCGTATCGCCCACCTCGAGGATGATGTACGTCTTAAACGCCACGCCGACGATCCGATAGGGCAGCGCGTCCGCCGCGCCATCGCCGGAAGATTCGGCCGTCCGCACATCGCTGGAAGCTGGCTGCGGCGCGCTCGCTGCGCCCGATTCGCGCAGCGCGGCGCTTCCGCGTCCCGTGGAACCGGCGGGCGCGCCCGCATAGCGCAGCCGCTCGCGCGCGAGCGCATCGTGGAACATTTCCGTCTGGACGGGTTTCTCCGACTCTGCGCGCCCCTGACCCGGCAGCGGCGGCATTTGGGGGCGCGTTTCGCCTTCCCTGGAAGCCGAGCCCGCCGGGGACGGTTCCCCCTTCTTCTCCGCCGGACGCGGTGCTTCGGCCGCGGCGCCGTCCATCCGACTTCCGGACGGCTCCGAACCGGCTCCTGTACTCCTCTTCGCACCGTCCGATATGGGCGAAGCGCCCGCCTGACCCGGCACCGGCGGCATCTGAGCGGGCTTCTGAGCAGCGTCCGCCGGGGGCAACCCGCTCCCCTGCCCTGCCTTCACCGCGTCCGGCGCGATTTCACGAACGGCCGCGACGCGCTCGATCGCCTTCGGCTGGGCGGTATCCCGCGCAAACGAGAGCACGCGCTCGCCGTCAAACGCCGTGTTGAGCAGCTTTTCGACCGCCGCGCGCACCATGTCCTCGTCGCGGAAGCGCACTTCGAGCTTGTTGGGATGGACGTTGACGTCGATGGCGTTCGGCGGCAGCGACAGGTTGAGCGCGCACATCGGATACAGCCCGATCGTCACGCGGCTGCGGCAGACGGTCTCCAGCGCGCGGGAGAGCATCGCGCAGCGCACCGACCGTCCGTTGATGAAAAACATCTCGTGCGCCCGCGTGGCCTTCGCCAGCTCGCCGACGCCGATCATGCCGCGAATGCGCGTGCCGCCCTCCGCGGCGTCGACCTCGACCATCTGCTCCGCCTGCTTGCCATACACGGCGAACAGCGCGTGGCGCAGATTGCCGTCGCCAAAGCTGTGGTAGACCGTGGAGCCGTTGTTGACAAAGCGCACCGACACGCCCGGATTGCCGATCAGCAGCCGCGCGACCGCGTCGCCGACCAGACCGCCCTCGTAGGACGCCTTCTTCAAAAACGCCCGGCGCACGGGGATGTTGTAGAACAGGTCGCGCATGACAAACGTCGTGCCATCCGGGCAGCCGATCTCCTGCACGCGCAGGTTCTGCCCGCCGTCGATATGGATCCGCGTGCCGGAATCCTGACCCCGCGCGCGCGTCGTCATCTCGACGTGCGAGACCGCCGCGATCGACGGAAGCGCCTCGCCGCGAAAGCCAAGGGTTCGGATGTCGTCGAGCTGATCCGCCGTCTGCAGCTTCGACGTCGCGTGGTTCTCAAACGCCAGCCGCACCTGCCCCGGCTCGATGCCGCAGCCATTGTCCGTCACGCGCAGATAATCGATTCCGCCGCCGCGGATCTCGACGGTGATGGCCGTCGCGCCCGCGTCGAGCGAATTCTCCATCAGTTCCTTGACCACCGAGCTGGGCCGCTCGACGACCTCGCCCGCCGCGATGCGGCCGACCGTGGCCGCGTCCAATATCCGAATCGGCATGGTTTTCCTCCGTCATTCGTTCAGCAACCGCGCAGGAAGTCGATCCCCGCCTTCTCCGACGCGATTTTCCAGCCCTCCAGCTCCCGCTCGCCGCGCACGTCCGGGCGGAAGCCAAATTGATGGTAGACCTTGATGGCGACCCAGCTGGCCGTCTGCGTCGTAAGAAACGCCGACCGGTGCCCCAGCTCGCGCAGGCGGTGCATCGCCAGCGAAACCAGCGGCTTCGACAGGCCCCTTCCCTGATGCACGGCGTCGATCCCGACCCAGTGCAGCCGCCCCTGTGCGGGATCATCATCGCCGAACCACGCCGTGGCCGTCGCAAAC
>NHCFR01400__coassemble_1579_pt1 | contig 11078 bp, 11 predicted proteins | sample NHCFR01400__metabat2_low_PE_007 | metagenome-assembled genome bin NHCFR01400 | reverse complement strand
CAAGACATTTTCAACCCCTTCTATCCTGCCTCCCTTCTCAGCGCGATGCGCGCGCACATCGCCGTCATGTCGTCGCGCCGGTGCGGGTCCAGCCTGCGCTCGACCGCACTCAGGATCGTCTCGGCCAGCATGGCCGGAGGCTGACGTCCGTGCGCGATCAGGCACTCGCTCAGCACCTCGGGCGCGACGGCGTCCATCACGCCGTCCGAGGCCATGACGACCACGTCGCCCGGTTCGAGCCGGATCGCATACACCGTCGGCTGCACGCGCTCCAGAATTCCCAGCGGCAGCTTGCCGCCCTCGACCGCGATCACCTCCCCCTTGCGCAGGATGAGCGAGCGGCACGCCGCCAGCTTCGTAAACTCCGCCATGCCGGTCGCCAGGTCGATCAGGCACATGTCCACCGTAGCGAACATGTCCGAGTCGCTGCGCGCGAGCATCAGTTCGTTGACCGTCTCCAGCGCCAGCTCGCGCGAGACGTCCGCCTCCAGAAACCGCCCGAGCAGCCGAAGCGTCTGCGCGCTCTCCCGTGCGGCGTCCGCGCCGCTGCCCATGCCGTCCGAGAGCATCATCAGCAGCCGGTCGCCCTCGAGCATCCGAATCGAATGGCTGTCGCCGCAGGGCACGCCCGCCTGCCGCGAATGGCAGCTGACCGCCGCCGTGGCGCGCAGCCGCGAGAGCCGGATGAACCGCATTTCCGCGCCGCTGCTGCCCGCCGGCGCGTAGGCGCGGCCAAACACGCGGCTGAGCTGCGCCGACGCCTGCGCTGCCAGCTCCGGCGTCCACCTTCCCTGCTTGAGCGCCGCGACCAGCTCCATCCGCCGCGCGCCGCGCAGAGCCATCACGTCGGAAGTCTCGATGCCCGCCCGGTCGAGCGCCGCGCGCGCCCGCGCCGCCTGCCGTCCCCGAACGCGAAGCGGCCGCGCCTGCGCATCCGCCAGCCCGCGCAGCAGCATCTGCGCCTGCATAAATTGCGCGGAGATCAGCTGATTGACGGCGCTTCGCTTCATCTCCGAGCGCCGCTTGCGCGCGAATTCCTCCAGCGGCTCGCCCAGCCGCGCGGGAATCGACCGCGCCCGGCGGCACTGCCGCGTCAGCTCCGGCGGAATCTCCTCGCCGAACAGCGGAAGCGCGCAGTCGCCCGCCGCCCAGTCGATCGCCTCCGACACGAGCTGGCAGAGGAACCGCACCGCGCGGTTGTCGTCCCCCGCCCAGCAGGTGGGGTAGTTGGAACAGCCGTCGCACAGCCGCGCGCGCATGTCCGCGATCAGCGACTGCTCGTCCGGGATGTCCACCGGAATGCGATAGCCGTCCGAAAGCTCGCCGAACGCATCGCTCATGGCGCGCAGCTTCCGCCCGGACTCCGCGCGCAGCCGCGCCGCGAGGCGGTCGGGATCGCATGCGCCGCGCGCTTCCCCCACCAGCCACCCCCGCGCGCGCGCCAGATGCCGCTCCGGCACGGCCAGCACCGCGAGCGCGGCGACCGGCGCGCACAGGGCTTCGGCGGCTGGCGCGCCCAGCGCCAGCGACGAAACCGCGCCCGCAGCGGCCATCGCCAGCGCCGACGTCCACCGCCTGCGCGAGTGCGCCAGCGCGGCCAACATGCCGCACGCGCCCAGCGCCAGCGCGCGCCCCGGATCGCAGCCCGCAAGCATCAGCGCGCCGGCGGCGGCCAGACCTGCGCACGCCCCCGCGCCCGCGCCCAATGGCGCCGCCGCCAAAGCGCCCGCAAAACCGGCAGTCAGCGCGGCCGGCAGCCAGAGCGCGGCCAGTCCCGCCAGACCGGACAGGAGAAAGATCGCCAATCCCGCGCGCTCCTCCGGCATCAGGTGGCGGCGCGAGGGCTTGACCTCCATCAGCGCGGCAAAGAACGGCGCGGAGGCCGCGGCCATCACGGCCGAGCCGATCATTCGGACGGACTCCCACGCACCTCCGGCCGCCAGCCACGCCCCCGGCGCGAGCACCCCCAGTCCGGCCAGCACGGAGACCGCCGCATCGCCCAGCACCCGCCCGGATGGAGAAGCGCGCACCGCGCGGCGTTGAACCCACCCCCGGGCCAGCCGCGCCGCCGCCGCGCCGCCCAACACGACGCACGCCCCGGCCGGCGCCGCCCATTGAAAGCCCTCCGCGCCGAACGCGCCGGCCAGGCTCCCGAGCAGGAGCGCCAGCGGATGCGTGCCCACCGCCAGCCCCGCCGCGAGCAGCGCCAGCGCAAACGGCGCAAGCCCGGCCAGCGGCTGCGCGCGCGACAGCAGCGCCGCTGCGGCGACAAACGCCAGCGGCCTGCCGAGCCTGTCCACCCATGACATCGAGGAAAACGTGCGCCATCGGGTTCCCAGATCGAAAGCTCTCAACATGATTCAACGCCTCCCTTCAACGTGCAAATTACTTATGCACATCGAAAGGGAAATTTTCCCCGGAAGGGAAAAAAACGAATCGCGCCCAGCCGGCAGCGCGGCGATCGTCCACAGACTCTGGTTGGCAACCCTCGCCATTCTCCATCCTGCCCTTTTTCGCGCACAGGGCGCAATTTCTGCTTTTCAATGCTTCGCGGCGCGAGCGCGAATCCTGCAATTGTGCAAATGCAAATCCTTCGCACATGGACAACATTGCGCAGACGCGAATCCCCCGCGCGCGAGCGGCGGCGCTGCCGGCACGACGCCGTCCACAGGCTCCGGACAGACTTTTTTCGCGCGCGCACGGCGCAATTTTTGCTTTGCGAGGTATATATTGAGAATCGCGGGACATGCTATGAGCATCCCGCCGGAATACCGGCAAGATAAAGGAGTGAATGACTTTGCTGGACCGCATTTCCCTGATTCTCACCATACTGGGCGGCATCAACTGGCTGCTGGTCGGCCTGTTTCAGTTCGATCTGGTGGCGTACATCTGCGGCGGACAGGCCGCGACGCTCGCCCGCATCATCTACGCCGTCGTCGGCATCGCCGGCCTGTGGTGCATCTCGCTGCTGTTCCGCGAGCGCACGCCCGTCGAAAGTCACGAATAACCAGGCGCGGGAGGCCCTTAAACGAACCTCCCGCGCCCTTGTTTGGGTTTTTGGACAGCCTGCCAGAGCGATGAAAAAGCCTGCAAGGCAAGGGAGTTTACTTGGACGTAAGTGACCGCAGGCTGCAAGTGCCGCTGTCGCTGGAAGCAAAAATTGCCTCTGACTTCTCTCTTGTCAGGGCAATTTTTGCGTTTGTGGGCTTTGTCAGCGCGCTGAAGGGGAGGTTCTGGTGGAACCTCCCCTTTTCCTCATCCCATCTCGGCCAGCCGTTGCGCGAGGGCGGTCAGGAAGCGAACGCCCTGTTCGACCTGGTCGAAGTTCATCGCCTCGGCGGGGGTGTGCTCGCCGCTGCCGCCGCTGATCCCGGTGGAAATGATCGACATTTCCGGGTTCTTGCCGGCGAGCTCGCCGCACTCGACGCCCGCGTGAATGGCGGTCAGGCGGTACTCGCCGCCGGTCTGCTCGCGATACAGCTGCGCGGCGATCTCGCCCAGCCGGTCGCCGGCCTTCAGCGGCCACGCGGACAGCGAAACCGGAATTTCCAGCGCGAACCCGGTCAGTTCCGCCAGCGCGGCATTGATCCACGTGATCTGCTCGGCCTGATAGTTCGACGAGCTTCGCATGAAGCAGGTAAAGCCGACGGCGTCCTCGTCAAAGCGGACCACGCCCAGATTCGACGAGGATTCCGTGCCCTGCCCGTTCGGCCGCAGGGTGTGGATGCCGTCCGGCACGGCGCTCATCAGCCGCGCCAGCTGAAGCGAGATCTCCGCATCGAGCGCGCGGCCGTCCGGCGCATCGGCCTCGGCGAATTCGAGCGAATAGCGCTGCTCGACCGCCTCATAGGACTCGCGGAACAGCTTCGCAAACCCGGCCATCCGAGCGTCCGCCAGCGCGGCATCCTGCGCGCGCAGCGCGACGACCGCCCGGCAGGCGTTGGGAATGACGTTCGGCGCGTCGCCGCCCTCGAACCCGGCGAGCTGAAAGCCGATGCCCGCCTGATTCAGCGCGAGCAGCGCGTTTGCCGCGGCGACCAGCGCGTTCGCCTTGCCGCCGCCGACGTTCGCCGAATGGCCGCCGGTCAGGCCGGAGATCGAAAGCGCGCGAACCGCCGCGCCCGCCGGAAGCGCTTCCCACTTCGCTGCGCGGGAGAAGGTGAAATACTTTCCGCCGGCGCAGGAGACGACCGCGCCGGCGCCGCCGCCATCGACGTTAATCAGATACCGCACGCCGGCGACGTGCCCTGCGTCCAGCGCCGCCGCGCCGAGCAGGCCGACCTCCTCGTCCACGGTGAACAGAAACCGCAGCGGCCCGTGAACATACTCGTCCGCGTGGGCGATGTAGGCCAGCATAAACGCCACGCCGGAGCCGTTGTCCGCGCCGAGCGTCGTGCCGTTCGCCTTGACGGAATTGGGCGTCCAGAGCAGGTCGAGCGGGTCGTTCGCCCAGTCGTGCGCGACGCCCTCGTCCGCCGCGGGCACCATGTCGATGTGCCCCTGAAACGCCACCAGCGGCGCGCCCTCGAGGCCCGCCGACGCCGGCACGTCCATCACGACGTTTCCGCACGGCTCGGCCTCGCAGCGCACGCCGCGCGCCGCCGCCCAGTCGAGCAGATAGGCGGTCATGCGCGCCATGTGGCCGCTCGGATGCGGTATTTCGGTCAGATTCGCGAATTCCTGAATGTAATCCATGACGATTTTGCTGTCGTAAGCGACGAAATCGGGCACCTTGACCATGCACAAACCTCCCGCGCGCGGAGCCGCTCCGCGCAGATTTCTTTTATTATAGTCCTCATTATACTGCCGGAAACCGGGCGCTGTCAAGGCGGCGTTTCCCCATTGGCGCAGAGAAGCAAAGGCCGCGTTCACGGCCTCCGCTGCCGGAAAAGATCGACCGCGTGCGTTCGGCCGCCCAGCCGTTTTGACCGCGTCACCGGCCGAACGAAAACAGTCCCTTCTTTTCATAGGGTTCGCGCGAAATCGCGCCGGGGTCATAGCCACTCTCGGCAATGGTTTTGCGCAGCGCCTCGTCGGCGATGTCGCCCTCCGAGAGGATCACCGTCTGCTTCTTCGCGCGTGACGAGGTGACCTTTTTCACCGGGAACGCCCGGCGAATCGCGTCGTTGACATGCGCCTCGCACATGCCGCACTGCATTCCATCCACATGAACCGTGATCTTGACCATCGATCGCATCTCCCTTCACTTTCGGCCCCAGATCAGTCCCATTCGCCCGAGCACGAGCGGCGTGTTCAGAAACGCCGGCGCGTAGTCCGGCCGGCGCGTGTCGGCCAGATGAATCTCCTGGACGTGCGGCCGCAGCGCCTCGATCAGCGCATCGGCGTCGCCATAGATCCTCCGGCTGAAGAACACGTCCTGAAACGCGAACACGCCGCCCGGCTTGACCGTCCGCAGTGCCTCGAGGATCAGCGCCCGCTTGTCGCGCTGCGCGCGCACTTCGTGGAACACGAAGTTGCTCACGGCTGCGTCGAACGTGCCGTCCAGAAACGGCAGCTTCGCCGCATCGCCCCGGCGAAACGAAATCCGGCCCGCGACGCCCTCGCTGCGCGCGTTCTCCTCGCACTGCCGCTGGCTGTACTCCCAGCCGCCGCCCCAGGAATCCAGCCCCGTGACCAGCGCGCGCGGATAGCGCTTGGCGGCTCGGACGCTCATCGCGCCGCTGCCGCAGCCGATGTCCAGCAGCCGCCCGCGGCCGTCCCAGCCGGCGCCGTCCAGCGCGTCTAACACGCCGTCCAACACGCGCCCCTGCACGCCGCCGCCCTCGTAGGAAAGCGCCGTCCGGCACCGGAGCAGATACATCGCGGCCGCCATCGCGATCAGCGTCGCCGCCAGCAGGACGCCCACCAGCAGCCGCGAATGTCCCACCGCCAGCCGCGCCCCGATCAGCAGCGCGAACGCTGCGGCGAGACTTGCCGCGACCAGCTTCGACGAAATCCAGTTTCCATACCTCGGCTCCTTCATGGATCTCCCTCCCCGACAGATGGTTAGTATTTTCTAACTCATTATAGCGCGAATCGCGGCGCTTGTCAATCGCGAAAGCGGCATGCGCGCGGGTTTTCCAAAATGCGCTGGTGAAACGGCGAGAACTATGCTATAATCATTCCATGCGCCGCCGCAGGCGGCAGATCGAGGAGGCAGCGCCATGACATTCGTCCGCACCGGCATTCATTCCATCGTCCGCTTCGCGCGCCGCGCGGGCATCGCCGCGCTTGCGGCGATGCTCCTCATGCAGACGGCCCCCGTTCCGGGCCACAGCCTGCCGGCCATCGCGGCCGCCGAATCCGACAAGACCCGGCCCTCCGGCGGCGCGGAGGAAGCGCCCGCCGGCGACCGCTCGATCGCCGATAAGCAGGCGCCCCGCGCGTCCATTCCCACCCAAGCGCCGGAGCAGCCCACTGCCGGCGAAGCCGGAATCCCGTCCTTTCCGCGCCTGGCCGACGCAGCCGACTACGTCTGGAAGTCGGCGGAAGCGGGCGCGGAGGTCATCCGCCTGTACGTGGGCGACGCGAGCGCCGACGACGAGCACGTCCAGATCGCGCTCGCGCTGACGGGGCAATACTACGTCACCGTCTCCGCAGACGGCAGCTCCGGCCTGCTCGAAATCACCTGCGTCGACTATCCCGGCACGCGCATCCTGCGCGCGCTGCGCGCAAACGACCTCTCCGTCCTCACCGACGACGAGCGCCGCGCAGCGCAGCTGGCCGTGGAGATCGTCGAAAACGCAAAGGCCGAGGCTCCGGACGCGCTCGCGCTGGAGCGCGCGCTGCACGACTGGCTCTGCGAAAACGTCGACTATACAAATGGCGAGATGACCGTCCCGGACGTGCCGCGGTTCTGCGGCGCGCTCGGCGCGCTGCTCGACGGCGAAGCCAACTGCCAGGGCTATTCCGACGCATTCTACCTGCTGGCCGGTCTGGCGGGCTTTGAGGTGCGCCACCAGAACGGAACCGACGCCAGCGGCGCAGCACACACGTGGAATGTCATCCGGCTGAACGGCAAATGGTACATCGTGGACGTCACGCACGACGACGTCGAATCCTCGAACACATGGCACTACAAGGCATTCAACGCCGGCCTCGACCTCATCGACCACACCTGGCCCGAGGAAGGCTCGATCGCCGAAATCGAAGCCGCCACCGATCCATCGCTCAACGAATACCTCGCAGGCGGCCGCGCGTTCGACAGCCTGTCCGCCCTCGCCGAAGCGGCCATTCTCGCCCGTCAGAACGGCGGCACGCGCATCTACCGCGCCATGCTGCAGGGCCAGACCGCCGACTGGGAAGCGCTGAGCGATCAGATCCTCGAGGCCGCCAACGCCCGCGGAATCTCGTGCAGCTGGCAGATCTACGCCTCCGCGCAGGCGGGAAACACCTACTATTCCGTCGAATGGACGGAATGGGAATGATCCGAAGGGAGCGATTCTCGTGAAGAAATGGTACGATGAGGAATACGAGTTCACCATTGAGGTCACCGGCTTTCTGCGCGGCAATCAGACCGAGCACTACTGCCGCAACGGCGAGGAGATCGGCGACCGGTACAAGTGCACCTACGGCTGCCCGGTCAACGCCGCCGGGCAGGGCATCTGTTCCAAGACGATGCTTCTGCTGTTCCCGCTGATGGAGGCCATCCGCAGCGGCGGCGATCTGGTCAACCTCGGCGGCAGCGACAAATACTGCAAGGACATCGTCTGTCCCGACGGCTGCGTCATCTTCCGGCTGACCGCCCGGCCGCTCGGCAACGAGAACTTCTTCCGCGGGAATTTCTCCGCCCCGGTCTGACCGGCCGCCCGGCGGGCATTTTTCGGTGAGAAGGCTTTTGCAGAAAGGACTTTTGCATGAACTACCGCATCTACATCGTCGAGGACGACGCAGCCATCGCCGGCGCAATCCGGCGGCAGGTCGAGGCGTGGGGCTGCGAGGCAAAGCTGCCTGCGGACTTCCGCCGCATCATGGAGGAGTTCACGGCGTTTGAGCCGCACCTCGTGCTGATGGATATCGGGCTGCCGTTCTTCGACGGCTACCACTGGTGCGCCGAGATCCGGAAGGTCTCGAAGGTGCCGGTGATCTTCATCTCGTCGGCGGCGGACAACATGAACATCCTGATGGCGCTCAACATGGGCGGGGACGACTTCATCGTCAAGCCGTTCGACCTGAACGTGCTGACGGCGAAGGTGCAGGCGATGCTGCGCCGGACGTACGACTTCTCCGCCGCGACCGACCTGATCTCCTGCGGCGGGGCGGTGCTCAACGTCGGCGACGCGACGCTCACCTTCGAGGGCGAGCGCATCGAGCTGACGAAGAACGAGTTTCGCATCCTGCAGCTGCTGATGGAGCGGCGGGGGCAGATCGTCAAGCGCGACGACATCATGGACCGCCTCTGGGAGACGGACAGCTTTGTCGACGACAACACCCTGACCGTCAACATCACGCGCCTGCGCCGCAAGCTGGACGACGCCGGGCTGAAGGGCTTCATCGTCACAAAGAAGGGGCTGGGCTACGGCGTCCGGCCCGAATGAACCAAAGGAGGACACCGACATGACTGGAAACGAATATCAGAAGCTCGCCATGCGCACCTGCGGCATCCCCGCCGGCCGGCCAGACGACCGCCTGCGGCACGCGGTGCTCGGTCTGGCGTCCGAGGCGGGCGAGGTCGCGGGAATGCTGCAGAAGGTCTATCAGGGGCATCCGTTCGACCCGGAACACGCCAAGAAGGAGCTGGGCGACTGCCTGTGGATGATCGCCGAGGCATGCGAGGCGCTCGGGTTCGGCATGGACGAGGCCATGCAGTGCAACATCGATAAGCTGCGGGCGCGCTATCCGGACGGCTTCGACGCGGAGCGCTCGCTCCGCCGAGCGGAGGGCGACGATTGAGCCGCGCGATTGGCTCGCTGGGTACAAGCGCGCGACGGGCGGAGGACGGCGGGTGAGCTTCGCGCTTCGTTCATTGAATGTGGGCGCGCAGATAGACCGCGCGGAGTCGGCTGTCCCCTCGCTTCATTCATTGAATGCAGGCCGCGCGGGTGATTGACCCTTCGCGCTTTGTAAGGAGGCAGGACATGCTGATCTTTCGATACGCGCGCAAGCACTGGAAGTACTTCGCGCTGCTGGCCGCGTTTGCGGCCATCTTTCTGGCCGTATTCTGGCTGTACGGTCTGCCGCTGGAGCCGGTGCTCTACGGCGGCGCGCTGTGCGCGGCGATCGGCGCGATGTTCGTGCTGGTCGGCTTTCTGCGCTTCCGGGCGCGGCACGCACGGCTCACCGCGCTGGCGGAGCGGTTCGAGGCCGAGCACCTGCCCGCCGCGCAGGACGCCATCGAGGCCGACTATCAGGCCATCCTGCGCGCGCTCGACCGGCGGCAGCGCGCGGCGGAGAACCGGCTGAGCGAGGCGCAGAGCGACCTGATGGACTACTACACGATGTGGGCGCACCAGATCAAGACGCCCATCGCGGCGATGCGGCTGCTTCTGCAGACCGGCGCGGAGCCGGCCGAGATGGAGGAGGAGCTGTTCCGCATCGAGCAGTACGTCGAGATGGTGCTCGGCTACCTGCGCTCGGAGAGCCTGTCCGGCGACCTGCTGGTCAGCCGGTGCGATCTGGACGCCATCGTGCGCGGCTGCGTGCGCAAGTACCGCAAGCAGTTCATCCGCAAGCACATCGCGCTTCGCTACGAGCCGCTGCGCGCCACGGTGCTGACCGATCCGAAGTGGCTGGCGTTCGTCATCGAACAGCTGCTGTCCAACGCGCTGAAGTACACGCCGCAGGGCACGATCGCCATCGAAATGGACGCCGCCCGGCCGGACGCGCTGGTGATCTCCGACACCGGCATCGGCATCCGTCCGGAAGATCTGCCGCGCGTGTTTGAAAAGGGCTACACCGGCTTCAACGGCCGCGAAGGCGACCGCCGCGCGACCGGCATCGGCCTGTACCTCTGCCGCCGTATCCTCAAGCGCCTCGGCCACACGATCGAGATCGAATCCTCGCCCGGCAAGGGCACGCGCGTGATCCTCGGTCTGGATTCGCTCGACCTCGAGGTGGAGTGAGCCCCGGGGCGAAAGTCCAACTGTAGGCCTTCGCTCGAACGCAGGGGATTCCCCTTCAAACCTGCGGCGCGTCCCGAGGCTTCCTCCCAAACGCGGTGGGAAAAGGATTCCCACGCCGCCGTTTGGCGAAGGCGCGCCCCGGGCTTTCTCCCGGTTGCCGGGGAGGATTCCCCTTCAAACCTGCGGCTGGACGGCTGTGACCCGCTTGTTCCGCGAAAGTGCCAGATTTCCTTCGCGATTCAATCCCCTCCGGAAAGGACTGCTCTCTTTCATGAACCAAAGACAACTGTTTCTCTACGCCTTCCGAAAATCCATCCCCGTGCTGCTGGGCTACATCTTCCTCGGCGCGGCGTTTGGCATCCTGCTGGTCGATGCCGGGCTGAGCTGGCCGTGGGCGCCGGTGATGAGCCTGCTGGTCTACGCGGGATCGATGCAGTTCGCGCTGGTGCCGCTGCTCGCCGTGGCGACGCCGCTGCCGACCATCGCGGCCATGACGCTGATGATCAACAGCCGCCACCTGTTCTACGGGCTGTCGTTTGTGGAGATGTTCCGCGAAATGGGCCGGAAATCGCCCTACATGATCTTCTCGCTGACGGACGAAACCTATTCCGTGCTCTGCGCCTGCCGCGACGACGCCGAAATGGCGCTGCACAGCCACGACGCGGCCTTCATGATCGCCGCGCTCCATCAGGCTTACTGGGTGATCGGCTCGACGGTCGGCGCGCTGGCCGGTGCGCTTCTCCAATTCGACACCGCCGGCATCGACTTCGCCATGACCGCGCTGTTCACCGTCATCCTGACCGACCAGCTCCGCTCCGGCGGCCGTCCGGCGCGCATCAGTGCGGCCATCGGCGGCGGATTGGCCGTGATCTTCCTGCTCGCGCTGGGGCCGGACGCCTTCCTGCTGCCCACGCTCGGCTGCACGGTGGTTGCGCTGGCCGCATCGGATCGATTCTTTGGGAAGGAGGCGGAGAGCCATGCCTGATTCGCTCTACATCCTCGCCGGTATCGCCGCTG
>NHCFR01400__coassemble_1569_pt1 | contig 11138 bp, 10 predicted proteins | sample NHCFR01400__metabat2_low_PE_007 | metagenome-assembled genome bin NHCFR01400 | reverse complement strand
TGCTTTCTCGCCTTGGAAATTTTTCCCTTCGGAGTGGCCATTGTTACACCTCCTCGTCGTTTTCGACAATCGATCGCAGCACCGAAAAGGGATTGACGTCGTCCTCCCCCTCACGGCACGAGCAGGAACCCGTGTTCAGATTGACGCCGCACTTCGGGCACAGCCCCCGGCAGTCCTCCTTGCAGAGAAACCGCATCGGCAGCTGCAGCACCAGCGCATCCTTGACGGCTTCCGAAAGATCTACGGTATAGCCCTCGAAGGCGTACTGATCCGGGTCGTTGGGATCCGGCTGGCGGGCGAATACGGCCTGCATTTCCGCCGAGATGGGAAGGCTGACCGCCTCCAAACACCTCGCGCAGCGGGAATGCACCGTCGCCGTCACGACGGCTTCCACGCCGACCGTCTCGCTCGAACCGACGACCTCGCCCTTGACGGCGATGTCCTCGAAACGAACGGGATCCCCGAGCACCTCCATCTCCGGAATCTGCGCATCCGCTTCAAACGGAAGCGACAGTCCGGGGCTCTTCAGCGCGCGGGATACATTCAGCGTCGATGCCACGTCCATTTCCCCTAACCTTGGATATTATATACGGTTCCCTGCCATTTGTAAAGTTATTTTTTCGTAGCGATTTCCAGCGTATCGCGCGCGATGGCGAGTTCCTCGTTCGTCGGGATCACCCAGACCTGCACGCGGCTGTCGTCGGCAGAGATCTTCGCCTCGCCATGCGCGGCCTCGTTGCGCGCGTCGTCGATCTTCACGCCCATGAACTCCAGTCCCTCGCACGCCCATTTGCGCGCGCGGACGTGGTTCTCGCCGATGCCGGCGGTAAAGATGATGGCGTCCACGCCGCCCATCGCCGCCGCATAAGAGCCGATGTACTTCTTCAGCACATACGCCCACATCTCGATGGCGAGCTTCGCATCCGGATCGCCGGCGTCATAGCGGGCGGTGACGTCGCGCATGTCGGACGAACCGGTCAGCGCCTGCAGGCCGCTCTTCTTGTTGAGCATGTTCAGGCACTCGCTGACGGTCATGCCCTTGCGGTTGCAGATGAACTCGACGACGGCCGGATCCAGCGTGCCCGAGCGGGTGCCCATCACGAGGCCGTCCAGCGGGGTCAGGCCCATGGAGGTGTCGGTGCACTTGCCGTCCACGCACGCGCTCAGCGAAGAGCCGTTGCCCAAATGGCAGATGATGACCTTGTTGCCCTTCGGCAGGCCGAGCAGCTCCTGGGAGCGCGCGGCGATGTAGCGGTGCGAAGTGCCGTGGAAGCCGTACTTGCGGATGTGCAGGTCGGTGTAATACTCGTTGGGAATGGCATAGCGGTAGGCCTTCGGCTCCATCGTCTGATGGAACGCCGTGTCGAACACGGCCACCTGTGGCACGTCCGGCAGCACTTTCTGGCAGGCGCGAATGCCCATCAGGTTGGCGGGGTTGTGGAGCGGGCCGAGCGGAATGTTTTCCTCGATCGCGGCGATGACCGCGTCGTCGATCAGGCACGAGGCGGTGAACTTCTCGCCGCCGTGCAGCACGCGATGGCCGACCGCGCCGATTTCGCTCAGATCGGAGATGACGCCGTGCTCCTTGCCGGTCAGCGTCTGAAGCACCAGCTCCATGGCGGCGTTGTGATCCGGGAGCTTCTCGATCTTGTCCGCGTACTTGTGCGACAGGTTCGACTTGTCGCCGCCGACGCCCACGCCGATGCGCTCGACGAGGCCCTTGGCGATGACCGATTCGTCCGTCATGTCGATCAGCTGATACTTCAGCGAGGACGAACCGGCGTTGATGACCAGAATTTTCATTTGCTTTCCTCTCCTAGATGATGGATTGTCAGCGGAAGCCGCGCGGGATCGCCCCACAGGAGCGTCCTCTGTCCGGCCTCCCTGCCGGACGGCGCACGGCTCCTGCGCCGGATCAGCCCTGCGCCTGCGCGGCGGTGATGGCGACGGTCGCGACGATGTCCTCGACGGAGCAGCCGCGGCTCAGGTCGTTGCAAGGCTTGGCGATGCCCTGCAGGATCGGGCCGTAGGCCTCGGCGCCCGCCAGGCGCTGCACGAGCTTATAGCCGATATTGCCCGCGTTCAGATCCGGGAAGACCAGCGTGTTCGCATGGCCGGCGACGGCGCTGCCGGGCGCCTTGAGCTGGCCGACCTTCTCAACCAGCGCCGCGTCGAGCTGCAGCTCGCCGTCAAGCATGAGGTCGGGCGCCATCTCCTTGGCGATGCGGGTGGCTTCCTGCACCTTGGTGACGCTGTCGTGCTTCGCGGAGCCCTTCGTGGAGAAGGAGAGCATCGCGACCCGCGGCTCAATGCCGGCCAGCGCGCGCGCGGAGTCCGCCGCGCCCAGCGCGATGTTCGCCAGCGCCTCGGCGTCCGGATCGATGTTGACCGCGCAGTCCGCGAAGATCATCACGCCGTCGTCGCCGTAGGTCTTGTCCGGGCACTCCATCAGGAAGCAGGAGGAGACCGTCTTGATGCCGGGCTTGGACTTGATGATCTGCAGCGCGGGGCGCAGCATGTCGCCGGTGGAGTGGATCGCACCGGAGACGAGGCCGTCGGCGTCGCCCGCCTTGACCATCATCACGCCGTAGTACATCGGATCCTTCACCAGTTCCGCGGCCTTTTCCTCGGTCATGCCCTTGGCCTTGCGCAGCTCGTAGAGCATGTTCGCATAGGCAGCGCACTTGTCCGAAGTCGCCGGATCGATGATCTCGATGCCGTCGAGGCTCGCGCCGTTCGCGGCCTCTCTGACCTTCTCCGGATTGCCCAGCAGGGTCAGCTTCGCAAGCCCTTCGCGCGCGATGATCGCCGCGGCCTGCGCATTGCGCGTCTCCTCGCCCTCGGGCAGAACGATGTGCTTGACATCGGCCTTCGCCTTGGCCTTGATCTTATCGATGATTGCCATGGGTTTCCCTCCGTATCTCCGCAAAGCGGTTGAGATGATTCATCTTTACTATTATACGATAGATTTGCGGTTTTGAAAAGCTCAAATTGTAAAACTTTGGCGGCTTATGGCATGTTTTGTCCCAAAAAAGGCGCAATTCCCGCGAAATCAGCAGAGACCGGCGAGCCGCATTCTTCTGGAAATGGGATTTCCCATCAGAAAAAACCCGCAATTCCGCCGCGCATGCCGCCGGATTTGATTTTATTTGTCCTGCCCGCCTTTTGGCAGGCCGAAGCGCGAAAGGGCTTTGGCCCTCTCGCGCTCTGCAACGAATTTTGATCAGACTGATTCCGCCGCGGTCACGCGCTCATGCGCATGCCGACCTTGTCGGCCACCAGCGCGATGAATTCGCCGTTGGTCGGCTTGTCGTCCTTGGCAAAGACCTTGTAGCCGTACATCTGATTGACGGTGTCCAGCCGGCCGCGCGTCCATGCGACCTCGATGGCGTGGCGCATCGCGCGCTCGACCTTGCTCGCCGACGTGCCGAACTTCCGCGCAATGCCGGGATACAGCTCCTTCGTGATGCGGTTGATGACCTCGTGGTTCTCCAGCACCATCCGCACGCCTTCGCGCAGGTACTGGTATCCCTTGATGTGCGCCGGAATCCCCAGCGTGAGAAACAGGTTTGTGATCTGCTCCTCGACGCTCTCGCTGCCCGAAAGCGCCTCCGCTTCGACCGGCACGTTGACGACCGCCGTGCTCTCCCGCGCGATTTCGAGAATCCGGCTGTACAACACATGCATGTCGAACGGCTTGACCATGTAATAGCCCGCGCCCAGGCTGATGGCGCGCATGATGAAATCGTCGCGCGACAGGCCCGTCAGCACGATCACCTTCGGCCGCAGCGCGCCGTCCAGGCTTCTCAGCTCCTCGAGCACCATGAAGCCGTCCTTGCGCGGCATGATGATGTCCATCACCAGCACATCCGGCGCGCTCTCGCGCACCGCGTCGAGAATCGCCGCGCCATCCGAAACCGCGCCCACGACGTCGATCTCTGCCTTTCGCGAGAGGAAATCTGTCAAAAGCCGCAGAACGCTCTGGTTGTCGTCGGCCAGCATTACGCGAATTTTCTCCATGCCTTCCATTCCCTTCCATCTGGTTTCCACAATGAATATATTCCCGTGCGGCGGCTTCTATGCGGATTTGACGGAAACGCGCGAAAAAAGAATTCTCCTCCGGATTCTCCGGCCGACTGCCATGCGCAAAATAATAGTTGACAAATTGAACCAATCGGCTTATAATACCAGATGCGCGGCGTTCCGGGCGGAATCCGTTTGAAACGAGGGCCCTGTTGGAAATAGGAGGGGGATTTTCAATCGGATTCCATGCCGGCCGCGCCATTCAGCGCCGCATCCGGGCAGGATTCCCGCCGCTTCGGCGCTTTTCAGGAGGATTTCATGGCCATTCGCATCATTACGGATACATCGTCGGACTTTGACCCCAGCGCGCTGCGCGGGCGCAGCGTCGGTCTGGTTCCCATGACGATCAATGTCGGCGCAGCGTCCTACGCCGACGGAATCGACCTCACCCACGCGGATTTTTACGAAATGCTGCTCTCGGACGGCGAAGCGCCCAAGACGTCGCAGCCGGTGCCGCAGGACTTTCTCGACCACTTTGAGCGCGCGAAGGCCGCGGGCGACGACGTGATCGCCATACTGATCTCCGGAGAGCTGAGTGGCACTGTGCAGAGCGCGCAGGCGGCAAAGGACATGTGCGGCTACGACCGCATCCACATCGTCGACAGCCGCTGTGCATCGGCGGGCATCCAGATGATGGTCGACGAGACCGAGCGCATGGCCAACGCCGGCGAATCGGTCGAGGCCATCCTCGACCGCCTCGAGTCCATGATCCGGCGCATGCGCATCTACCTCGGGCTGGACACGCTCAAGTACCTCTATCGCGGCGGCCGGCTGACGCGGCTGGAGGCTGGCGTCGGCATGCTGGCCAACATCCATCCGCTGCTGGCGCTCAAGGACGGAACCCTCGAGGTCTGTGCCAAGTGCATGGGCACGAAAAAGACGATGCGCCGGCTCGTGGAGATCATCGAGAGCGTCCCGGCCGATCCCGCGTTCCAGAAGCGGTTCATCTATTCCTACGACGATTCCCACTGCCGCGAGCTGATGCGCGCGTTCCCGGACGCAGCGGGCACCGACGTGGTTGAGCTGGGGCCGACGCTGGCGGCGCACGCAGGTCCGGGCGTCTACGGCGCGGTATTCATCGAGGCCGAGAAAAACCCGGCGCAAATTTAATCCGGACGGCGTTGCAAGCGCGCGCGGAATCTGCTATGCTGAAGAGGGCACATCGGATGGGCACCCGGTTTGGGCGCCCATCTTTGTTGTTGAAACGCAACGGAGCATTCTGCGAAAGCAACGGAGGAACGCGCATGAAGAAGATCGGCTTTGATTCCCAGAAGTACATTCGGATGCAGTCCGAGCGAATCCGCGAGCGCATCGCGCAGTTCGGCGGCAAGCTCTATCTGGAATTTGGCGGAAAACTGTTCGACGACTACCACGCCTCGCGCGTGCTGCCCGGTTTCGCGCCGGACAACAAGATCCAAATGCTGCTCGAATTGAAGGATCAGGCGGAAATCGTCATCGCCATCAACGCAAACGACATCGAAAAGAACAAGCGCCGCGGCGACCTCGGCATCACCTACGATACCGACGTCATGCGGCTGGTGGACGTCTTTCGCGAGTTCGGGCTGTACGTCGGCAGCATCGCGTTGACGCAATATACCGGCCAGCCTTCGGCCGACATCTTTGAGCACCGGATGAAGGCGCTGGGACTGAAGGTATTCCGGCTGTACCGGATCCCCAACTATCCCTCCGACATCCAGGCGATCGTCAGCGACGACGGCTACGGCAAAAACGATTATATCGAGACCACGCGCTCGCTCGTCGTCGTCACCGCACCCGGCCCGGGCAGCGGCAAGATGGCGACCTGCCTGTCCCAGCTCTATCACGAGCACCAGCGCGGCGTGTGCGCGGGGTATGCGAAGTTCGAGACCTTCCCGATCTGGAACCTGCCGCTGAAACACCCGGTCAACCTCGCCTACGAGGCCGCCACCGCCGACCTGAACGACGTGAACATGATCGACCCCTTCCACCTCGAGGCCTATGGCGAGACGACCGTCAACTATAACCGCGACATCGAGATCTTCCCCGTGCTGCGCGCCATCTTCGAGCGCATCTACGGCGAATGCCCCTATAAGAGCCCGACGGACATGGGCGTGAACATGGCCGGCTACGCCATCGTTGACGACGAAGCCTGCCGCGAGGCGTCGAAGCAGGAAGTCGTTCGCCGCTATTACAACACCGCCTGCCTGCGGCGGCTGGGGCTCGCCTCGGATGCGGAAATCGACAAGCTCAAACTGCTGATGCGCTCGCTGTCCATCGATCCCTCCATCCGGAAGACCGTGCCCGCCGCGCTGGCCGTGGCCGAGCGCACCGGCGAGCCGGCGACCGCAATCGAGCTTGGCGACGGCCGCATCGTCACGGGCAAGACGTCGGCGCTGCTGGGCGCCTCGTCGGCGGCGCTGCTCAACGCACTGAAGGCGCTGGCCGGCATTCCGGACGAACTCGACCTCATCTCCCCCACCGTCATCGAGCCAATCCAGCACCTGAAGGTCGATCACATGGGCAACAAAAATCCCCGCCTGCACACCGACGAGGTGCTCATCGCACTGGCCATCAGCGCCGCGACGGACGAGCTCGCCGCCCGGGCGATGGATCACCTGGGCCAGTTGCGCGACTGCGACGCCCATTCGACCGTCATCCTCGCGCAGGTCGACGACGGCATGTTCAAGCGCCTCGGCGTGAACATCACCTGCGAGCCCGCCTATCAGAACAGCAAACTGTATCACAAGTGATTGCGAAACGGGGCGCCGTCTCCGGCGCAAACTCTTTGAAGTTTTAACAGGAGGCGAATTGCAAAGGTCCTGCAACGGTGATATGATTTTGATGGATAATCGTTGATTCATACGGCTACAAAAGGGGGATTTGGATGTCCGTTACGGAAAAGATCGTTGTGCTTGACTTTGGCGGGCAGTACAACCAGCTGATCGCCCGGCGCGTGCGCGAATCGGGCGTGTACTGCGAGATCCTGAACTACGCGGCGCCGGTGGAGCAATGGCGAGACGGCACGCTGCGCGGCGTCATCCTGACGGGCGGCCCGAACAGCGTCTATGCGCCGGGCGCGCCGCGGCTGGGCGCGGAAATCTTCTCGCTCGGCGTGCCTGTGCTGGGCATCTGCTACGGCATGCAGCTCATCAACGCCATCTGCGGCGGCAAGGTGGAGTCCGCGCAGGTCAGCGAATACGGCCACACGCTGCTTAACACGAAGGACACGGCGCTGTTCCACGGCGTCGGCCGCGAGACGGTGGTGTTCATGAACCACACCGACCGCGTCAGCGCGCTGCCGGACGGCTTTGAGACGGACGCCTCCACGGACAACTGCCCCATTGCTGCGTTCTCCGACGCCGCGCGCGGCATCTACGGCGTGCAGTTCCACCCCGAGGTGCGCCACTCGGTCGAGGGCACGAAGATGCTGGAGAACTTCGTGTTCGGCGTCTGCGGCTGCAAGGGCGGGTACCGCGCCGGCGACATGATCGGCCGCATGGTCTCCGAGATCCGCGAGAAGGTCGGCTCGGGCAAGGTCGTCGCGGGCCTGTCCGGCGGCGTGGACAGCTCCGTCGCCTGCGCCATCGCCGGGCGTGCGCTCGGCCCGGACCAGCTGACGTGCGTGTTCGTCGATCACGGCCTTCTGCGCAAGGACGAAGCCGCGCAGGTCATGCAGACCTACCGCGACCACTTGGGGCTGAACGTCGTCCACGTCGACGCCTCCGAGCGCTTCCTCGAGGCGCTCAAGGGCGTGACCGATCCCGAGCGCAAGCGCAAGATCATCGGCGAGCTGTTCGTGCGCGTGTTTGAGGAGGAGGCGCGCAAGACCGGCGCGGACTTCCTGCTTCAGGGCACGATCTACCCCGACAAGATCGAGAGCGGCATGGGCGGCTCGGCCACGATCAAGAGCCATCACAACGTCGGCGGACTGCCGAAGGACTCCCTCTTTCAGAAGGATCACATCATCGAGCCGCTGGCGCTGTTGTTCAAGGACGAGGTGCGCGCCGTGGGCGAGGCGCTCGGCATCCCGCACGACATGGTCTGGCGCCAGCCGTTCCCCGGCCCGGGGCTGGCCGTGCGCGTGATCGGCGAGGTCACTCGCGAAAAGCTCGACATCCTGCGCGACTGCGACGCCATCTATCTCGACGAGCTGAAGAAAGCCGGCCTTTCCGAGCAGATCTGGCAGTCGTTCGCCGTCATGACCGGCATCCGCACCGTCGGCTGCATGGGCGACGGCCGGACCTACGGCTATTGCATCGGCCTGCGCGCCGTCACTTCCGACGACGCGATGACCGTCGAGGCCGCGGAAATCCCCTACCCCGTGCTCAAGCAGATCGTCAGCCGCATGATCGGCGAGGTCAAGGGGGTCAACCGCGTGGTGTACGACATCACCGGCAAGCCGCCGGGAACCATCGAATGGGAGTAAACGAGCGCGCCTCAAGGGCGTCTGAATTCTAAAAAACAGGGATGGTCGCCGTTATGGAAAACTATCAGGACATCAACGCTGCTGCGATCGACCGGTGGTGCCGCGAAGGCTGGGAATGGGGTCAGCCGGTTTCCCACGAGGTCTGGCGGCGCGCAAAAGCAGGCAGCTGGGATGTGCTGCTCACGCCGACAAAGCCCGTGCCGCACGAGTGGTTTGGCGATCTCGCCGGAAAGCGCGTGCTCGGCCTTGCCAGCGGCGGCGGACAGCAGATCCCGATTTTTGCCGCGCTGGGCGCGAAGTGCACCGTGCTCGACTATTCGCCCATGCAGTGCGAGAGTGAGCGAATCGTCGCAGAGCGCGAAGGCTATGAGGTGGAGATTCTCCGCGCGGACATGACGCAGCCCCTGCCTTTCTCGGACGAGACGTTCGACCTCATCTTCCACCCGGTTTCAAACTGCTATATTGAGGACGTCCGCCCCGTCTTTCGCGAGTGCTGGCGCGTGCTCAAGGCGGGAGGCGTCCTGCTCAGCGGACTGGACAACGGCGTCAACTACATCGTCGGCGAGGACGAAACGGCCATCGTGCGCGGCCTGCCGTTCAACCCGCTCAAAGATCCGGCGCTGTATGCGGAATCCATGCGCAGCGACGATGGCGTGCAGTTCTCCCACACGCTCGACGAGCAGATCGGCGGCCAGCTCGAGGCCGGCTTCCGGCTCACGCACGTCTACGAGGACACAAACGGTGCCGGCCGCCTGCACGCGCTCGGCATTCCCACCTTCTGGGCGACCCGCGCGATCAAAGCCTGACCAGAAGGCATTTGAAGGGGAAGGATTCGCAGCTTTGCGCGAATTTGCCGGCCGTTTTCGCGAAGCATCCGGGCTTGGCGGCGCTTAGTCGAGAATTCGCAGCGTCAAACCTGCATTTTTCAGGGTTTTCAAACATTCTCCGGAGGATTGCCGTATGGACTGGATGGACGAGGTCGCTGAGAAGATGCGGCGGCGCAATCAGATCCTCTTCTCGCGCGACAGCGCGGTCCTGCAGCCGCTGTCCGCCTCGCTCGCAAATGTACAGCGGCGCGCGGCCGTGCTCTGGGCGCTCGATCTCGCGGAAGAAATCGCCGAGGGGATTTCGCGTGCCCATCCAGAAGACGGCCGCCCGCGCCGCGCCGTTCAGGCTGCGCGGCAATGGGCGTCGGGTTCGATCCGGATGCCCATCGCCCAGCGCGCAATTCTCGACTGCCACGCCGCGGCGCGCGAAGCCGCTTCGCCTGCGGATGCCGCGCGTCTGCACGCCGTCGCCCAGGGATGCAGCGTCGTCCACACGGTGGGCCATGCGCTCGGCCTGCCCATCTACGAGCTGACCGCGCTCGTTCGCGAATGCGGCTTGAAAGACAGCCGAAAGGCCGTCGAACTGCGCGTCCTCGAATACGTCGATCGCCTCTGCCGCTGGCAGACTCAGGCGGCGAAAGCGGTTGGCCCATGGGCAGATTTTCTGAAATGACGGACTTCCCAAACACACATTTTCTTCAAATACGATTGAATTGAAGCGGAGGTTACCTACATGGAAAACAACAAGCGTCCGGAAAACATGGCCCGCATCGCGACAGCCGAGCAGGCGAACGCATTCATTGCTGAACAGGTCGACGCCCTGCGCGCGCAGATTGGCGGCGGCAAGGTACTGCTGGCGCTGTCCGGCGGCGTCGATTCGTCTGTCGTCGCCGCGCTGCTCATCAAGGCGATCGGCGACCGCCTCGTCTGCGTGCACGTCAATCACGGCCTGCTGCGCAAGGGCGAGCCGGAACAGGTCATCGAAGTGTTCCGCAACCAGATGTCGGCCAACCTGATCTACGTCGATGCGATCGACCGCTTCCTCGACAAACTCGCCGGCGTCGCGGATCCGGAGCAGAAGCGCAAGATCATCGGCGCGGAATTCATCCGCGTATTCGAGGAAGAAGCCCGCAAGCTCGAGGGAATCGACTTTCTCGCGCAGGGCACGATCTATCCCGACATCCTCGAAAGCGACGGCGTAAAGGCGCACCACAATGTCGGCGGACTGCCGGAGGACATGAAGTTTGAACTGGTCGAGCCGCTGAAATTCCTGTACAAGGACGAAGTCCGCGTCGTCGGCAAGGCGCTCGGCCTGCCGGACGGCATGGTCTACCGCCAGCCGTTCCCCGGCCCGGGTCTTGGCGTGCGCTGCCTCGGGGCAATCACGCGCGACCGGCTCGAAATTGTCCGCGAATCGGACGCCATCCTGCGCGAGGAATTCGAGAAAAACGGCTTGGCCGGCAAGGTGTGGCAGTATTTCACCGTCGTCCCGGACTTCTATTCCGTCGGAGTAAAGGACGGCAAGCGCACGTTTGCGCGCCCGGTCATCATCCGCGCCGTCAACACCGTCGACGCCATGACCGCCACGGTCGAAAACATCCCCTTCGATCTGATGGAGCATCTGACCGCCCGGATCACCGCCGAAGTGCCCGGCGTCAATCGCGTCCTCTATGACTTCACCCCCAAGCCGTGCGGAACGATTGAGTGGGAATGATTTCAGAGGCCCGGAAAAGCCTGATATGACTGGGTTTTTGAGGGGTTAAGCCCCTCCGTGGCAACGATTTGGCAACAGTTTTTCATTATTCGCAAAAATAGCGCTAACT
>NHCFR01400__coassemble_1546_pt1 | contig 11273 bp, 11 predicted proteins | sample NHCFR01400__metabat2_low_PE_007 | metagenome-assembled genome bin NHCFR01400 | reverse complement strand
CCGGGGGATGGGCCGGGCCGCCGTAGCGCATGGCCTCGTGCTCGCGGCGGATCTCCTCATACAGGCGAACCGAGTTCCACTCCGCGTTCGTCGGCGTGAGCACCGCCTTGAGCGCCACGCCGGGAATCTTCGCCGCGCGCAGTTCCTGTAGGAACTGGTTGAGCAGCTTGCTGCCGAAGTTGACCAGCACGAGCATCTCGTTGTCAAAGCTGCCGGCGGCTTCCGCGCCGGTGCGCGGCATCATCCCGGCCAGCGCGCCGACCGGCTCGCCATATTCGCCGGGCGAGATGGCGCGCACGCGAATGTGCAGCTTGAGGCACAGCAGCCGCAGCCGCGATCCCTTCTTGTTGTCGAGATTGTACATCAGGATTTCGGGCATCTGCATGCAATCGCCCTCCTTCGCAAAAATACGCTGATTTTATTATAAACCGCGCGGCTTCCCGCGTCAATACACACCATTGCGCAAAACTCTGGATGGGAGGAAATTCAGGTGAAACACTACGCCAAAGACTTTATCGAATTTGTCAGCCATTCCCCGACGGCGTTCCACGCCTGCGAGGCGGCCTGCGAAGCGCTGCGCGCGGCGGGCTTTTCGCAGCTGAAGGAGCAGGAGCCGTGGGCGATTGCGCCCGGCGGCGGCTACTTTCTGACGCGCAACCGCTCGGCGGTCGTGGCGTTTACCGTGCCGGAGGGAGGCGCGAGCCACTTCCAGATCGCCGCCAGCCATGGCGATTCCCCGGCGTTCAAGCTCAAGCCGAACGCCGAAGACCTCGCGGCGGGCGCGTATGTGCGGCTGAACGTGGAGCGCTACGGCGGAATGCTGATGTCGACGTGGCTCGACCGGCCGCTGTCCATCGCGGGGCGCGCGGTCGTGCGCGAGGGCGGGCGGCTGGCGACGAAGCTGGTCGACTTTGGCCGCGACGCCGTGCTCATCCCGAACATGCCGATCCACTTCAACCGCGAGGTCAACGACGGCTACAAGTTCAACCCGCAGGTCGATCTGCTGCCGCTGTACGGCGGCGCGGACGCGCAGGGCAAGCTCGCAGAGGAGATCGCGCGGTCGTGCGGCGCAGCCGCGGAAGATGTCATCGCGAGCGATCTGTACCTCTACAACCGCACCCCGGGCGCGGTCTGGGGCGCGGACGGCGAGTTCTTCTCCTGCCCGCGGATCGACGACCTCGAATGCGCGTACACGACGCTTCAGGCGTTTCTGGACGCCGCCCCGGCGGGACACGTCAATGTCTTTGCGATGCTGGACAACGAGGAGGTCGGCAGCGGCACGAAGCAGGGCGCCGATTCGACGCTGCTCTCCGACGCGCTTGCGCGCATCGCGGCCGCGCTCGGGATGGACGGCGAACAGGCGCGCGCGGCCATCGCGTCGAGCTTCATGGTGTCGGCGGACAACGCCCACGCCGTCCATCCGAACCACCCCGAGAAATACGACGCCAACAACCGCGCGTTCCTCAACGCCGGCGTGGTCGTCAAGCACAACGCCAACCAGAAGTACACCACCGACGCCGTGTCCGCCGCCATCTTCGGCGAAATCTGCCGCCGCGCGGGCGTGCCGGTGCAGACCTTCGTCAACCGCTCCGACATTTTGGGCGGCTCGACGCTGGGCAACATCGCCAACGCGCACGTCTCGATGAACACCGTGGACATCGGCCTGCCGCAGCTCGCCATGCATTCCTGCTATGAGACCGCCGGAACGCGGGATCTCGATTACATGATCGATGCGATGCGCGCGTTTTACCGCGCCGACGTCCGAACCTTTGCCGACGGAGAATACGAAATCCGTTAGAGGGCAGGCGGATGGATTCAAACGAATTTTTGCGCCGCGCAGGGAGTTCCTCCTCCGGCGGCGATGCCGGGCGCGGTGGAATCCGGCAGGCAGGACGCTGCTGGATTCCACCGCTTCAGAGAAAGCCTGCCGCCCGGACAGGACGGGTTCAAAACCGCTGCGCGTTCCTGAAGGCAGGTCCTTGCCCGGACGCAGCTGCCCTTCGTTTTTCAGAAGGCGCTCTGTGTTTTTGCAAAGAGGTTTTCTGAACGGCGGAGAGGGGAAAATGAACAGAGCGTGAAGCTGCATGGGCTTCACGCTCCGTCTGTTTGGGAAGGTTACTTGCCGGACGCGGGCCTTGCCGGACGCGGCCTTCCCTGGCTGCGCGCGCAGACGTGCGCAAACGCGTCCCGGAGGATTTTCCGGTCCCGGTCGTAGGTCAGGCGCGAGCGCGCCTCCTCCACGGGCAGCCAGAATGCCGCGGCGATCTCCTCCGGCTGGGGAACGAGCTCGACCTGATCGGTGACCGCGGCAAAGATGACGACCAGCTTCTGGGTGTCCGGCCGGATGTTGTAGCGGTTTTCCGCGCGAAAGCGGCGGTCGACCCGGATGCGGAGGCCGGTTTCCTCAAAGACCTCGCGCTCGGCGGTGCGGCTCTCCGTTTCGCCGGATTCGACGTGTCCCTTTGGGAAGGAGACGTGCCGGCCCTTGACGTGCCGGATCAACAGCACAAACCAGCCGGTCTCGCCTTTTCGGAAAATCACTGCGCCGCAGGATTTTTCGTATTTCATATGTGCCTCCGTGCGCGGCGCTTCAGAGCTTCATCAGCGCTTCGGCCATGGCGTCGAGCCAGTCGCCGTCGAACATCTCGATCTTGCCTGCGTCGCACGCGGCGGACAGCGCCGGATTCAGCGGCAGCCGCGCCGACATCGCGATGTCGTTGTGCCGGGCGACGTCGTCCAGGCGGCTCTGGCCGAAGATGTAGTGCTTCTTTCCGCACTCGTCGCACTGGAAGTAGGACATGTTTTCGACGAGGCCGAGGACGGGCACATTCATCATGTTCGCCATGCGCACGGCCTTTTCGACGATCATGCCCACCAGCTCCTGCGGCGAGGTGACGATCAGTATGCCGTTGACCGGCAGCGACTGAAAGACCGTCAGCGGCACGTCGCCCGTTCCCGGCGGCATGTCGACGAACATGTAGTCCACATCGCCCCACATCACGTCCGACCAGAACTGCTTGACTGTGCCGGCGATGACCGGGCCGCGCCAGACCACCGGGTCGGTCTCGCGCTCGAGCAGCAGGTTGAGCGACACCATCTTGACGCCGGTCGTGCTGGCGGCGGGGATGATGCCCTCGTCGGTCGCCGAGAGCTGTCCGTGCACGCCGAACATGCGCGGGATCGAAGGGCCGGTGATGTCCGCGTCGAGGATTGCGACGTTCTGGCCGCGGCGGCGCAGCAGCACGGCCATCATTGAGGTCACCAGCGATTTTCCGACGCCGCCCTTGCCGCTGACGACGCCGATGACCTTCTTGACATGGCTGTGCGGATTGGGCTTTGCCGAGAAGTCCGGCGCGGCGCCTTCCCGGCTGGCGCAGTTTGCGCTGCAGCTGCCGCAATCGTGGTTGCAGTTTTCGCTCATTTTTCCCATCTCCGAATCAAAATGTTGATTACAATATCTTACCGCAATTGGCCGCATTCGTCAAGTGCGCCCGGGTAAACAAGCGCCAAGAGGCGCGGGTACGTCCCGACGATTTCAATGCGCCCAGGACCGGCCGTGACCGGATGCCGCCGCGCAAGAGGCGCGGGCGCATTCTTTGCAGCCTGGCGCAATGCGGCGCTTTGTTCTATGATGCCCCGCCGCGCGCGCTTTCCGGCTGGAAGTTTGCGCCGCCTTCGGGCGGGCCTGAGAATTCCCACAGGCGCGCATTTGGAACCTTTTTCCACGCGCCTTTCATCCGGATGTCGGAATGCCAGAGCCGCGGATTTTCGGATTCAGTGCAAATCCCGGTGCCGAAGTTGTGAATTCTCTCAAACGGCCGTTCGCGCGGCCGGGTTCACGCCTGCGGCTTGCGCGGATCGGGCGCGACGTACAGCGTGCGCTGGTGGGTGTAGATCACGAATCCCGGCCGCGCGCCCGAGGGCTTCTTGACGTATTTGCGCAGCGTGTAGTCCACCGGCACGCGCGACGACGTTGATCCGGACGAATACGCCGCCGCCAGCCGGGCGGCTTCGAGGATGGTTGCCTCGTCCGGCGCTTCGCCGACGATGACGACGTGCGAGCCGGGCATGTCCTTGGCGTGCAGCCAGACCTCGTCCGGCTGGGCGGTAAAGGTCAGCTTGTCGTTTTGCAGGTTGTTCTTGCCCACGAGGATCGTCCGCCCGGACGCGGCGGTGAACCGCATCGGCTGCGAGGGCGGCAGCTGCTTGAGCTGGCGGCGGTTGCGGTTGGGCTTGACGTAGCCCAGCTTTTCCAGCTCCTGCCGCAGCTCGTTGAGCTCGGCCTCCGTCTCGCACTTGCCCAGATTGTCCAGCTGGCCGTTTAAGTAGTCCAGCTCGGCCGACGTCTTTTCGATCTGCTCTGCGGCGAGGGTGCGGGCGTTGCGCGCCTTCTGGTAGAGCTTGAAATAGCGCTGTGCATTCTGGCCGGGCGAGAGCTTCTCGTCCAGCTCGACCGCCACCATGGGCATGCCGTCCTCGTAGTAGTTCGGCAGCTCGACCTGCTTCATGCCCTTCTGGGCCATGTGCAGGTTGGCGGTCAGCAGCTCGCCCTTTAAGCGGTATTCGTCCATGCGCGCGCTGCCGAGCAGTGCCTCCTGCTGCAGCGCCAGCTTGCGCTCGCAGCGCTCGGCATTCGTCTTGAGCACGCGGTGGATGCCGGCGCTCTTCTGGCGGATGCGGGCGGCGGCGTCGCGGTCGCGGTAAAAGGCGTCCATGGCCTCGGAGAGCGTCGGATATAATTCGGCCGCGAGGTCGGGCCGGCTTCGGAAGGCGAACGCGGCAAAGTCTGCCGCCGTCTGGTCGGCATTTCGGAGCACGCGGGGGGAGAGCTCGCCCTTCAGCCCGGCGAGCGCGTCCGCGACGGCTTTGGCCGCGGCGTCGGGATCGCAGGCGTCGAGGCGCGCCTCCGCATCGCCGGTTGCGCGGTGTGCCAGCTCGCGCGCGGTCTGCGCCGAGATGCCGCTGACCGACCGCGCGACCGCTTTCCACAGCGCGCCGCCCTGTCCGCGGATCGCCGAGGCGAGGTCTTCGGGCGTGACTTCGGCGAACGGGATCTTGCCGTGGGCCGGCGGGCGCTCGTAGCGAAGCCCGGGCAGCACCTCGCGGACGGAGGACATCGTGTCCGTCACGCGGCGGGCGCTGTCGATGATCCGGCCGTCGCCGCCGACGAAGATCAGGTTCGAATGCTTGCCCATGAATTCGCACACGAGCCGCTTCGTCGCGCGGTCGCCCAGTTCGTCGTAGTGTTCGATTTCGATTTCGAGAATGCGGTCGCAGTCGATCTGCCGGATGGCGCTGACGCGGCCGCCGGTGACGTGCTTGCGCAGCAGCATGCAAAGCGACGGCGGCTCCAGCGGGCCAGTCTTTTTCTGCGCCGTCAGATGGGCGCGCGCGCAGTCCGCGCTGGCCGAGAGCAGCAGCAGGTGGTTTTCGCCGCCGTTGCGGATGGTCAGGATCAGTTCGTCCCGCTCCGGCTGGGTCACGCGGTCGATTCGGCCGCCGGTCAGTTTGGCGTCGAGCTCGCCGGTCACAAAGCCGAGCGTCAGTCCGTCGAGGGGCATAGGCGTTCCTCCGATGTTTTGGTATCCTCACCATTATAAACGATTTTGGATGATTGCGCAACCGCGCCGCATGTGATAGAATAGAAGAGCCTGGGCATAACCCGCCCTGCGACGGAATAAGTTGAACAGAAATCAGGTGTCGCAAGGAGGGTTTCGGATGAATTTTACCGGGAATCAGCGCAAGATGTATCTGTTGGCGCTCGCGCTGCTGATCGTGGCGATTGCGCTGGCGTGCACGTGGTCGCTCTGGCGCAAGTCGTCGAGCGCGCCGTCGGGGGAGGCGTCCCCGGAGCCGACCGTGGGCCGGACCGGAGAGGCGGATTCCTCCGCGACGCCCGCGCCGGACAGCGCCGTTTCGGGCGCGGCGGAAGCGCCTGAGGCGACGGAGCAGACGACGGCGTCCACCATCGTCTACTATCAGGACAACGACGGCTATCTCGTGCCGGTGATGTGCACGGTGCCGATGGAGGACGGCATCGCGAAGGCCACGCTCGGCATGATGGTCAAGAGCGCGGAAAACGACATGCAGGCGGCCCGGCTCGGGCTGCGGACGGTGCTGCCCGAGGGCACGACGATCGATCTGGACATCGCGGACGGCAAGGCGCGCATCGATCTGAGCGAGGAGGTGCTGAACCTCTCCGACGCCGCGGCCGAGGCGAACATGGTTTCGGCCGTCGTCCAGACGCTGACGGAATTTGACACGGTCGAGGAGGTCGAGTTCCTGATCGGCGGACAGAAGCTCGAATCGCTGCCGCACGGCACGGACATCTCCGGCACGTTTACCCGCGGGGACATCAACCTCGAATCCTCCGAAGACGCCGCCGGCGCGGAAGCCGCCCAGTCGGTGACGCTGTACTTCCCGTCGGAGGCGGGAACGGTGGTCGTTCCGGTGACGCGGATGGTCTATTCCAGCCCGGACATCAACACCGCTGTGCTCGAGCTGACCAAGGGCCCCAGCGCGACCGGTTCGCTGGAAAACGTGCTGCCCGCCGGCTGCGGCCTGATCGACGTCACCGTAGAGGACGGCACGGCGAAGCTCAACTTCACCAAGGAGTTCGCAGACATCGCGCTCAACTCCGACGGCGGCCGCATGGCGCTCAAGGCGCTGGTGCTGACCTGCACGCAGTTCGACGGCATTTCGGCGGTGGAGATCCTCGTCGAGGGCGAGCCGTTCGATCCCGGCGAGGGCACGCTGAGCGTGCCGACGTTCGCCAACGTCGCAGACACGATCGTCTACGATTACATTCAGACGCAGTCCGCCATGATCCTCGACGAATGAGGGCGGCGGAAACGGCAGAAAGGACAGGATACCATGGACAGCTATGAGAGATCGCCGGAGGAGATGCGCGAAGTGCGCATCCTTCCGGACTTTACGGAGATGGCGGCCGGCTCGGTGCTCATCGAGTGCGGCCGCACGCGCGTGATCTGCACCGCCTCAGTGACGGAGGGCGTGCCGCCGTTCCTGCGCGGCAGCGGCAGGGGTTGGCTGACGGCGGAATACGCGATGCTCCCCGGGGCGACGCCGCAGCGCAAGGCGCGCGACGGCGTCAAGCGCGATGGGCGCAGCGTCGAGATCCAGCGGCTGATCGGCCGTTCGCTGCGCGCGGCCTGCGATTTGACCCGCCTGGGCGAGCGGACGATCACCATCGACTGCGACGTCATTCAGGCGGATGGCGGCACGCGCACGGCGTCGATTACCGGCGGGTTCGCTGCGCTGTGCCTGGCGGTGGACAAGCTGCTCTCGTCCGGCGCGATTCAGGATTCGCCCGTCGTCCGGCAGGTCGCGGCGGTGTCGGTCGGCGTCGTTGACGGCGTCTGCACGCTCGATCTGGAGTATGCGCAGGACAGCCGCGCGCAGGTGGACATGAACGTCGTCATGACCCGCGAGGCCGGCGGCGGGATGAAGTTCGTCGAGGTGCAGGGCACCGGCGAGCACGCGCGCTTTTCGCGCGAGGAATTGGATGTGATGCTCAGCCTGGCCGAAAAGGGCATCCTTCAGCTGATGAATGTGCAGCGCGACGCGCTGGGCGAGCGCGCCGGCGTCGTCGGCCGGAAGCCGAAGCTCGTGCTGGCCAGCAACAATTTTGGCAAGCTGCGGGAGCTCAAGCAGCTGCTGGGAGACCGCTTCGACGTGCGCACCATGCGCGAGATGGGCATTGCGCTGGACGTCGATGAGACGGGCGAGACGTTTGAGGAAAACGCGCTTCTCAAGGCGCAGGCGCTGTTTGACCTCTGCCACTGCGCCACGCTGGCGGACGATTCCGGCCTGTGCGTCGATGCGCTCGGCGGCCGTCCGGGCGTTTATTCCGCGCGCTATTGCGGCGTGCACGGCGACGACGAGGCGAACAACCAGCTGCTGCTCAGGGAGCTGGAAAACGTGCCCGAGCCGCGCACGGCGCACTACGGGGCGGCGATTGCGCTGTGCCGCCCGGGGCGCGAGCCGGTCGTCGTCTACGGCCGCTGCGAGGGCGAGATCCTGCGCGAGTATCGCGGCGAGGGCGGCTTCGGCTATGACCCGCTGTTCTGGTCGAAGGATCTGGGCATGACGTTCGCCGAGGCCGACGCCGAGAGCAAGAACCGCGTGTCCCACCGCGCCGTAGCGATTCGCGCGCTGCTTACCCGGCTCGAGGAGGAGGGGGAATGAGCGGCCCGATCCGGCTGGCGGTGATCTCCGATTCCCACCATGCGAAGGCGCGCGTGGAGTCGTTTGCGCGGCTGGCCGCGCGCGAGGGGTTCGACGCGGTCGTCCATTGCGGCGACGGCGAATCTGACGCAAGGTGGCTTTCGGAGAAGCTGCCCATGCCCGTGCGGTTCGTTGCCGGGAACTGCGATTTTCTCGCAGATGCCGGGCGGGAGGAGTGCTTTTCGCTGGGCGGCGCGCGGCTGTTCGTGGCGCACGGCGACCGCTACGGCGTCAAGTACGGACTGGAGCGGCTGTCCTACCGCGCGGAGGAACTGGGCGCGCGGGCGGCGCTGTTCGGCCACACGCACGCGCCCTTTGCCGGCTATGCCGGCGGCGTGCTGCTGGTCAATCCGGGCGCGCTGAAGGACGGCCGCTACGCGGTGCTTCGGATTGCGGAGGACGCGATTGAACCGAGGCTGGAAAAATTGGAATCTGGAAATGGAGAGCAAAGATGCAATCGATGAAGGGCAATCCGGCGCTGCGTCCAGCGACCGCCGGAGAGTTGCAACTGTTTTATCGCTGGATGGAAGAGCAGTTTCACGCGGGCGAATTGAAGCCGCTGGAATTGATCGAGCGTCTCGCCGCCGAGGGGCGGTATGCCGCCTATGGGCTCTGGGATGCGGATGAATTGATCGCCTACGCGCTGTTTGGCATCGCCGAAGACGGCAGGACGATGCTGCTGGACTATTTCGCGGTGCTGCCCGAGCATCAGGACGCCGGCTGGGGAAGCCGCTTTCTCGAACGGCTCCGCGCAGCGGGCGGCGGCGCAATCCTGCTGGAGGTCGAGGATCCCCGCTATGCGCCGGACGAGGCGGAGGCGGAGACCTGCCGGCGGCGCGTGCGGTTCTATGAGCGCAACGGCTGCCGGACAACGCCGGTCGAGCTGAACCTGTTTGGCTTTGACTACAGGATCATGGCGCTTGCGCGCGACGTGGACATCGCGGACGCGGACGTCCGTCCGGCGCTTGAGGAGATTTACCGGCTCTTCTTCCCACCGGAGGCCTATGCAAAACACGTCCGCTTCCGAGAGAAGCGCGCATGAACCGGGAATTTGGCGGACGCCGCGTGCGGACGTTTGGCGCCGGCGGCCCGGTGATCTGGATGGTCTGCGACTTCGACCTCGCCGTGCAGGTGTCCGACCTGCTGCCGGAGGGCGCGGCGACGGTCGCAGCCGTCGAGGGCGTGGATTGGAACTGCGAGCTGACGCCATGGCCGGCGCCGCCGGTCGCGCGCGGACAGCCGGACTTTGGCGGCGGCGCGGACGCCCTGCTCGGCGAACTGGCGGGGCGGATCCTTCCGGAGGTCGAAGCGGAACTGCGCCCTTCGGCGCGCTGGATCGCGGGCTATTCGCTCGCCGGGCTGTTTGCGGTCTACGCGGCGCTCTCCACGCGGCTGTTCGCGCGGGTGGCGTCGGTTTCCGGCTCAATGTGGTATCCAGGATTTTCGGATTGGGTCGCGGCGGGCGCGCATTCATTGGAGGAAGGCGCGGCGGCGCGGGGAGTGCGCCCTGAGATGCCTTCTGTTTTGGATGTTCCCACAGCGGAATCGGGCAGAGGCGCAATGCGCGCGCAGTTCCTGCCGGAGCGCGCGTACTTCTCCGTCGGCGACCGCGAGCGGCTCGGGCGGAACCCTGCGTTTCGCACCGTCGAGGACGATGCCCGGCGCATCGCCGCCGCGCTCGATGCCTGTGGCGTGCGCACCCGCTTTGAAACCCGCCCCGGCGACCACTTTTGCGATCCGGCCGGTCGAATTGCCCGCGCGGTGCGGTGGCTGCTGGATGTGGGAGAATAGGGAAGAACGCGCCACGCGGCTTGACTGCCCGATGCGCCGTCGGTGGCTGCTGGATGTGGGGGAATCGGGAAGAGGGCGCTTTTCCCTGTGAAACGGAGGAATGACTTTGCGTCAGGAGAACACGAACTGGTCGCAGTCCGTCGCGGGCGTGGTGCTGCGCGGCGGCAAGGTGCTTCTGGTGCGCCACACCTATGGCGTGCGCGAGGGGAAGCTGATCGTGCCGGGCGGCTATGTGCTTAAGGGCGAGTCGCCCGAGGATGCCGTGCGGCGCGAGCTGATGGAGGAGACCGGCGTGGCCGTCGAGCCGGAGGGCGTGCTCGGCATCCGGTTCAACCAAAGGGACTGGTACGTCGCGTTTCGCGCCCGCTACGTCTCCGGCACGGCGCGCAGCGACCGCGATGAGAACAGCGAGGCCGTCTGGATCGACGTGGACGAGGCGCTTTCCCGGAGCGACGTGCCCGACCTGACCCGCAAGCTGATCGCCTGCGCCGCCGGCGGCGGGATGCTTTCGCGGATCGAGTATGACGGCACGCTCCGCTACGGGCCCTATACATTCTATGGAACCATTGGAGAGGATGAGGAACATGATTCGGCACATCGTACTGTTTAAGATCAAGGACGAATACAAGAGCGAGATTCCCCAGCTGGTGAAGAACTTCTACGGCATGAAGGGCAAGATCGAGGGCATGACCGACCTCGAGGCCGGCGCGGACTTCCTCGGCAGCGAGCGCAGCTATGACCTCGCGCTGATCACCGTGTTCGAGGATCGCGCTTCGTTTGACGCCTACCAGACCCATCCCGTGCACATGCCGGTCAAGAAGCGCATGCACGAGGTGCGCAGCGCATCCGTCGCCTGCGATTACGAGTTCTGAGAAAGCCCAGGGCGGCTGTGCGGAGGGTTCGGCGGGCCTCTTTGCGCGCGGCCGCCCGGTGGAATTCGGGCATACGGCAGACTGCCGGAGCGATGCGAAAGTCTGCAGGACAGGGAAGCAAAAATTGCCTCTGACTTCTCTCTTGTCAGGGCAATTTTTGCGTTTGCGGACGTTGTCAGCGCTCTGAATCCCTGCGCGAGGGGCACGGGGATTCAGTTTGTCAATAAGACGTCCAAAGGCGCGAGAGGGCCGAAGTCCTCCCGCGCCAAATCATCCCCTCAGCATGGCCGAAGGCGCCTGTGCCCGATCAGCCGCAGAGGGATTCCAGCCGGGCGAGCAGTGCGCTGGCGGCGAACCAGGTGGTCT
>NHCFR01400__coassemble_1512_pt1 | contig 11470 bp, 13 predicted proteins | sample NHCFR01400__metabat2_low_PE_007 | metagenome-assembled genome bin NHCFR01400 | reverse complement strand
TCGGCTGCACCACTTCGGCGAGGTGCTCTACGCGATGATCATGGACGAGTTCGACACGGTCGTGGACAAGTGCCAGGTCACGCTCGTCACCGATCCGGCCAAGGCCGAGCACATCCTGAAGGACATCGCCACGCCGGTCTACAACCAGCGCGACGACCGCCTGCAGTCCATGACCGATGAGAGCGTGGACACGTTCTACACCTGCACGATGTGCCAGAGCTTCGCGCCGTCGCACGTCTGCATCGTCACGCCGGAGCGGCTGGGCCTGTGCGGCGCGGTCTCGTGGCTCGATGCGAAGGCGACCAACGAGCTCAACCCGAGCGGCCCCTGCCAGATCGTCACCAAGCAGCACATGATCGACGAGCGCACCGGCCGCTACGAGGACGTCAACGAGGCGGTCAAGCAGTATTCGCACGGCGCGCTGGAGAACGTCACGCTGTATTCGCTGCTCGAGGATCCGATGACGTCCTGCGGCTGCTTCGAGTGTATCTGCGGCATCATCCCGGAGGCGAACGGCCTGGTCATCGTCAACCGCGAGTACAGCGGAATGACGCCCACGGGCATGACCTTCGGCGAGCTGGCCAGCATGACCGGCGGCGGCGTGCAGACGCCCGGCTTCATGGGACATGGCCGCCACTTCATCTCCTCGAAGAAGTTCGCGCGCGCGGAGGGCGGCGTCGAGCGCATCGTCTGGATGCCCAAGGAGCTGAAGGACGACGTCGCCGAGCGCCTGAACCGCACCGCGAAGGAGCTCTGCGGCATCGACAATTTCTCCGACATGATCGCCGACGAGACGGTCACGACCGATCCGGCCGAGCTGGTCGACTTCCTCACCGAGAAGGGACACCCGGCGCTCACTATGGATCCGATCATGTGACCGATGCCGAAGGTCGTCTTTCGGTTTGAGGACGAGCCGGACGTGTGCGCCGCCGCGCAGATGGGTGAAAACCTGCTGGCCGTCGCGCGCCGCGCCGGCGTCGTCCTCGACGCGCCCTGCGATGGGCGGGGTTCCTGCGGCCGCTGCCGGGTGCGCATCGCCGCGGGCGCTTTGGATGCGCCGAAGTCGTTCCTGATCGACGAGGCGGATGAAGAATCGGGCTGGCGTCTGGCGTGCCTGAGCCGCGTGTGCGGCGATGTGATTGTCGAGGCCGGCCTGTTTTGAAGGGAAATTTTGCATGGCAAACGTACAGAACAACAAGGAAATGGTGCCGTTTGAGCACTACGTCGGGCGGTTTCGTTCGATCGACCCCGCCGAGGCGGCGGCGCGCTGCGGCGTGCGCTTCGAGGCGGGGAAGTTTCGCGTCCGCCTGTTCGGCGTGGATTACGACGTCGCGTGGCCGGAATTCGCCATTGCGTCGGAGACGGCCGATGGCCTCGCGCTCAGCAGCCTGCCGGCGCAGATGCTCCTGATCCGCTTCCTGCTGGAAGGGAGGGCGTCGGTGGGCACGGGGGCGTTTTTGCCGTACCGCGAGATGCCGTGGGGCGAGGTGTACATCAAGCCCTTCACCGGACGCTGCCTGACGCGCGCGGCGTTTTCATTCGGCACGCGGCTTGCGGCGTTTGACGCCGCGATGGAACGCTCGCCGGCGATGCGCGTCAAGGGCGGCGATTCCGCATGGCAGGTCGAGGTCATGCCCGGCTATGAAGTCCGGCTGATCGTCTGGGAGGGCGACGACGAGTTCCCGCCCAACGCCCAGATCCTGTTTTCCGACAACTTTCCGCAGGCGTTCTCTGCGGAGGATCGCACGGTGGTCGGCGATCTGCTCATCAGCGACATCAAGCGCAGGATGTGAGGGGCGAAGGCGGGGCTGTACGCGCCCCGCCTTCGCGCTTTTCCACGGTTCGATGGCTGCGGCCTGCGAGTGGATGCATTCAGCCGCGCTGGACGGGAGGTTTTCCCGCCCGGCGCGGCTTTTTTTGTCTTTGAGCATGATTTTCCATTTTGGGAACAGAATAATGGACGGAATTTTGCTTGAGACCCCGCGGGGCGGGGGAGAGGAGGCGTGCCATGTTTGCACTGTTCTTTCGCGGAATGGCGCTGTACATCGTGATGATTTTGATGATGCGCGGGCTGGGAAAGCGGCAGCTCGGGCAGTTTCAACCCTATGAATTTGCCATGACGATCCTGCTGGCGGACGTCATCTCCGCGCCGATGGAGAGCGTCTCGACGCCGCTGCTGCACGGGCTTCTGCCGGTGGCGGCGATGTTCATCGTGCACGGCGTGATTACGATCGGCTCGCTCAAGTCGGATCGAATCCGGGCGTTTGTCTCCGGCAAGCCGGCGCTCGTGATCTCCAAGGGCGTGATCAACCAACGCGAGCTGAACCGGCTCTGCCTGAGCCTGTCCGATTTGCTGGAGGGCCTGCGCAGCGCGGGATTCCTCGACCCAGCCGACGTCGGCACGGCGGTCATCGAGGCAAACGGTTCGATTTCGGCGTTCGCGCCCGGCGATGGACGGCCGCCGACGACTGCCGAGGTGGGGATCGATCCCGGCTACGAGGGACTCCCGATGATCCTGATCATGGATGGGCGCGTGCAGTGCAACAATCTCTCTCAGGCCGGGCGCGACGAATCGTGGCTGGCGCACGTGCTGGCCCAGCGCGGGCTGTGCATTCAGGGCGTCTATCTGGCCAGCCTGGATACCCATGGGCGGATGATGCTTCAGCTGCGCGACGGCGGCGTGCAGACGTTCGCGGCGATTCCGCCGGGAAAGGTGGCGTGGTAAATGAAGCGGCTCGCGATTACAATTGCCGTCGTGCTGGCGGTCTGCATGGCGATCTGCTTTGCGTCGATGTGGGTGGTCAACTCGGTGCTGAACGAAGCGCACCGCATGGCGACGGACATCTTTGCCCGGATGGAGGCGGGCGACGTCACCGGCGCGCGCGAAGGGCTGGTGGCGCTGGCGACGCTGTGGGACGAGAAGGCCAGCGTGCTCGAACTGCTCTGCGCGCACGACGACCTGCACGAAGTCAAGGAGCGCATCATTGAAGCGGAAATCTGCATTTCCTATACGGACATGGAGGACTTTTACGGCTCCGTCGCGCTCATCGGCGAGGGCATCGAGCACATCCGGGAGAAGGAGGCGCTCTCGCTCGCAAATTTGTATTAACATCTTGTGAAACTGAGCGGCGTGTGGTATACTTTGTAGGGAATGCACAGGGCGAGAAGGCTTTGCGTGGAACGGTTCGTTGAGCCTGCTGTCCTGTGCGGATGGGTGGTGGACGGACTTGTGCAGACGGCGAAGAACGGCTTTGGGCGCCTGCAGGAAGCGCCGTCCGCGCGGCAATGCGAAAGATGAGAGGAAGGGGATGTCCATGAGCGACCTCAGGTCGATTCCCGGCGTCGGGCCGAATATCGCGCAGGATCTGGAGGAGATCGGCATTCACGCGGTCGCCGATCTGGCCGGGCGCGATCCCGAGGAACTCTACCGGCTCGACTGTGCGCACAAGGGCTTTGAGGAGGATCGCTGCCAGCTCTATGTGTTCCGGCTGGCGGTCTACTTTGCCGAGCATCCGCAGCGGGAGCCGGAAAAGCTCAAATGGTGGTACTGGAAGAACCGGAGGTATCCGGAGGAGGAGAACGGATGAGCGATGAGAAGATGCGGGACGACTATGCTCCCACTGCCTTGGAATCCATGCACAATTACTGGAAGCGGGACGTCCGCAAGACGTTTTGGATCCTGACGGTCGTGTTCGTGCTGGCGACCGCGCTGTTCACGGCCGTCTACGCCGACGATCCATGGGCGGGCATGGAGCTGATGAACGAGACCTTTTCGGAGTTGGACGAGATTTATGTCCATGCCGGCGGCAGCTGGTCGCTCTGGGCGGAGCCGGACGCGGACGGGAGCGCCGGTGGGGAGGATTCCGCCGCTTCGCGCACAGATCCGGAGGCGGGCGAGGGGTTCGACCTCGGCGAATTCCTGTCCCGCTTTGCGGACGGCGGAGAGGAAGGGGACGCCTCGTGGCGGGGTGCAGAGGTCGAACTGGATCCTGTGGCGCTGTTTTTCCACAACCTTCAGGCGTGCGCCGTCGGCATGGCGCTGGGGCTGATTCCGTTTCTGTTCCTGCCGCTGCTGACGCTTTTGTCCAACGCCGTCGTGCTCGGCGCGGTTTCGGGAACGATGCTCGGCTTCGGCATGGAGGCTTCGTGGCTGATCGCGGGGATTCTGCCGCATGGGATCTTCGAGCTTCCGGCGCTGCTGCTGAGCTTTGCGCTGGGGTTCACGCTCTGCCGCAAGCTGACCGCGCGCATCTTCCGCCGCAAGAACGCGCGCCCGCTGAAGGCGATCGGTTACACGCTTTTGATGACCTGCCTGTTCATCCTGCCGCTGCTGGCGGTGGCCGCGGCCATCGAAAGCTGGGTCACGCCCGATGTGATGTTCTCGGCGATGGGAGGGTAGGCGATGGCGGACGAGGACTTCATGCGCATTGCGCTCGAGGAGGCGCGGCAGGCGCTTGAGGAGGGCGAGCTTCCGGTCGGGTGTGCGATTGCCCGCGGCGGCGAGGTCGTCGCCCGGGCACACAACGAGCGCGAGCAGAGCGGCGACCCGACCGCCCACGCCGAGGTGCTGGCCATTCGCCGCGCGGCCGCGCGGCTGGGCGGATGGCGGTTGAACGGCTGCACGCTGTATGTCACGCTCGAGCCGTGTCCGATGTGCGCCGGCGCGATCTCGCAGTCGCGCATCTCGCGGCTGGTCTACGGCGCGGCCGATCCGGGGCAGGGCTGTGCCGGCAGCGTCTACCGCATCCCGGAAGACCCGGCGTTTTCGCATTTCTGCGAAAGCGATGGCGGCGTGCTGGCGGGCGAGTGCCGCGCGCTGTTGGACGAGTTCTTTCGCGCGCGGCGGCGCAAAGTTGAATGACTATGCAATCATTTCGCGGTAATTTCACATAAATATGCAGCCAAATCCCTTGACAAAGGCGCGGTTTGGTGTATAATAATTGCATAACGCAAAACAACGCCCAGTGCGGCGGCGACAGGAGAATGAGCAACATGAAGAAGTTCAAGAAGATCGTGCTGGCCTATTCCGGCGGATTGGATACGTCCATCATCATTCCGTGGCTGAAGGAGAACTACGATGGCTGCGAAGTCATCGCGGTCTCGGCCAACGTCGGCCAGGTCGGCGAGCTGGACGGCCTCGAGGAGAAGGCCCTCAAGACCGGCGCGAGCAAGCTGTACATCGAGGATCTCAATCAGGAATTTGTCGACGACGTCATCATTCCGTGCGTGCAGATGGGCGCGAAGTACGAAAACGTCTACCTGCTGGGCACCTCGATGGCGCGCCCGATCATCGCCAAGCGGCTGGTCGAGATCGCGAAGAAGGAGGGCGCCGACGCCATCTGCCACGGTTGCACCGGCAAGGGCAACGACCAGGTGCGCTTTGAGCTGGCGATCAAGGCGTTCGCGCCGGACATGCCGGTCATCGCGCCGTGGCGCGTGTGGAACATCAAGAGCCGCGAGCAGGAGATCGAGTACGCCGAGGCGCACAACGTGCCGCTGAAGATCAACCGCGAGACGAACTACTCCAAGGACAAGAACCTCTGGCACCTCTCGCACGAGGGCCTCGAGCTGGAGGATCCGGCCAACGAGCCGAAGTACGCCGGCAATATGGAGATGGGCGTCACGCCCGAGGAGGCGCCGGACGAGGCCGAATACGTCTCCATCGACTTTGAAAAGGGCGTGCCGGTCGCGCTCGACGGCGTGAAGATGAACTCGGTCGACCTCGTCTGGAAGCTCAACGAGCTGGGCGGCAAGCACGGCGTCGGCATCATCGACATCGTCGAAAACCGCCTGGTCGGCATGAAGTGCCGCGGCGTGTACGAGACGCCCGGCGGAACGATCCTCTACACCGCGCACGAGATGCTCGAGCAGCTCTGCCTGGACAAGTACACCCAGCACTACAAGCAGCGCATGGCGCTGGAGTTCGCCGACCTCGTCTACAACGGCCAGTGGTATTCGCCGCTGCGCGAGGCGATGAGCGCGTTCTGCACCGAGACGCAGAAGACCGTCACCGGCACGGTCAAGCTCAAGCTCTACAAGGGCAACATCATCGGCGCGGGCATGACCAGCCCGTACTCGCTGTACGACCCCGAGATCGCCACGTTCGAGGAGGACGACGTCTACAATCAGGCCGATTCCGCCGGCTTCATTGCGCTGTTCGGCCTGCCGACCAAGGTCTACGCCAAGATGAAGGCGAAGAACGGCCTGGAATAAGCGGAAGTTTGGGACAATCATCAGGGGGAGCTTTTCATCGCGGAAAGCTCCCCTTTTGAGACGGAAGGGCGGAACGGAAAACCGCCGCAGGGTCTGGACAATTCCGGACCTCCTCACGGAAGGGAGCGATTGCGATGAAACTCTGGGCAGGGCGCATGAGCGGCGAGGTGGACGAGCGCCTCAACGCGCTGAATGCGTCGATTGGCTTTGACTGCCGCATGGCGAAGCAGGACATCGAGGGTTCGATTGCCCACGCGACCATGCTGGGCGAGACCGGCGTGGTCAGCGCCGGGGACAGCGCGAAGATCGTCGAGGGGCTGAAGGACATTCTGGCCGACCTCGAATCCGGCGCGCTGGAGATCGACATGACGTGCGAGGACATCCACACGTTCGTCGAGGGCGAGCTGACGCGCCGCATCGGCGACGCCGGCAAGAAGCTGCACACCGGGCGCAGCCGCAACGATCAGGTCGCGCTGGACATCCGGATGTACCTGTCCGACCGGATCGACGCGCTGATCGCGCGCGCGAAGGATCTGATCGCGGCGCTGTGCGAGGTCTCAGAAGAACACCTGCACGCGGTCATGCCCGGCTATACGCACCTGCAGCGCGCGCAGCCGGTGACGCTGGCGCACTATCTGATGGCCTATGCGCAGATGCTGCTGCGCGACATCGACCGCCTGACCGACTGCAAGCGCCGCACGCGGATCATGCCGCTCGGCTCCGGCGCGCTGGCGGGCACGACGTATCCGCTCGACCGCGCGCGCGTGAGCGAGCTGCTCGGCTTCAACGGCATCACGGCCAACAGCATGGACGGCGTCTCGGATCGCGATTTCGCGCTGGAACTGTTGGCCGACCTTTCGATCCTGATGATGCACCTTTCGCGCTTCAGCGAGGAGATCTGCCTGTGGTGCAGCTGGGAGTTTCGGTTCGTCACGCTGGCGGACGCGTTTTCGACCGGGTCGTCGATCATGCCGCAGAAGAAGAACCCCGACATCACCGAGCTGGTTCGCGGCAAGACCGGCCGCGTCTACGGCGATCTGATGGCGCTGCTGACGGCGATGAAGGCGTTGCCGCTGGCGTACAACAAGGACATGCAGGAGGACAAGGAGGCGCTGTTTGACGCGCTGGATACGGCGGAGTTGTGCCTCGAGGTGCTGGCGCCGATGGTGCGCACGGCGGTCTTTCACACCGACAACATGCGAAAGGCCGCGGCGGCGGGCTTCATCAACGCCACCGACTGCGCGGACTACCTGGTCGGCAAGGGCATTCCGTTCCGCGACGCCTACGGCATAACGGGCCAGCTCGTCCGCCAATGCATCGAGCGGGGCACGACGCTCGAAGCCCTGCCGCTGGAGGCGTACCGCGAGGTCTCCCCGGCGTTTGACGAGGGCGTCTATGAGGCGATCGACCTGCTGAACTGCGTCGAGCGCCGCAACCTGCCCGGAGGCCCCGCGCCGGCCGCCGTCGAAGCGCAGATCGCCGGCGTGCGCGCGCAGCTGGGACTCGCGGAGAGGGGATGAGCGCCCGGGATGAAGGCGGTACTGTTGCATGGGCTGGGACAGACGGCGCGCGATTGGCGGGCGGTGATGGACCGGATCCCGGCCTTGGAGATGGAGTGCCCGGAGCTGTCCTCGCTGGCGGAGGACGGCGCGGTCTATTCGGATCTGCTGGCGGGTCTGGAGCGGCGGTGTGCCGAGCTTCCGGCGCCATTCTGCCTGTGCGGACTTTCGTTGGGCGCGATGCTCGCGCTCGACTACGCCGTCCGCCACGGGGAACGGGTGGCGTCGCTGATCCTGATCGGCGCGCAGGTTCGCGTTCCGACCCGGCTGGTCGACTTTCAAAACCTCGTGTTCCGCTGCATGCCGAAGCGGGCGTTTGCCTCCATGGGGTTGTCGAAGGACGGCGCAATCCGGCTGGCGCGATCCATGCGGTCGCTCGACTTCAGCGCGAAGCTGGGCGGGATCGCGTGCCCGGCGGCCGTCGTCTGCGGGGAGAGGGACCGAGCGAACCGCGGGGCGGCGGAGGAATTGCAGAGGCTCTTGCCGAACGCGGAGCTGCGCATCATCCCGGGCGCGGGGCACGAGGTCAACCGGGATGCGCCTGAGGCGCTCGCGGCGCTGCTCAACGAAAAGATGGCTTGAACGGACGGCAAGGCAGCCGGCATAAACGAGACGGCGGCAGGCGCATCCCTTGCGGGAGCCTGCCGCCGTCTTGTCGTGGAAAATGGGGATTATGGGTGGACGACGGTGCCGATCGGCTCGCCCTTCGCCACGCGGAGGACGTTTTCCAGATCGTCCATGGCGAACACGCGAATCTGCGGGATCTTCTGCTCCATGCAGAGCTGGAATGCGGCCGGATCCATCACGCGCAGCCCGCGGTCGAGCGCTTCCTGATACGTCAGATCCGGCAGCAGCTTTGCATCGGGGTTTTTGCGCGGGTCGGAATCGTAGACGCCCGCGACGGTCGTGCCCTTGAACACGGCGTCGGCGTGCAGCTCGGCCGCGCGCAGCGCCGCGGCCGTGTCCGTCGTGAAGAAGGGATTGCCGCTGCCGCCGGAGAGCAATACGATCTCGCCGCGCTCCATGCAGGCGATCGCCCGGTCGGCCCGGTACAGCTCGGCAAAGCGGTTCATCTCCTGCGCGGTAAAGACCGTCGCGCGGCGGCCCATGCGCAGGATTGCGTCCTGAACGGCCAGCGCGTTGATGATCGTCGCCAGCATGCCCATCTGATCAGCCAGCACGGGATCCATCTCGTCGGTAAAGCGGCCGCGCCAGATGTTGCCCCCGCCCATGACCACGCCGACCTGGATGCCCATGTCGGAGAGCCGGACGATGGCGTCGGCGGCGCGATCGACGCGCGCGGCGTCGAACGTCGAAACGGCGCCCTTCTCGGCGGGCATGGTTTCCGGGGCGAGCGTCTCGCCGCTGAGCTTGAGGATGATGCGTCGGAACATGTCAAAAAACCTCTTTTCTGAAGATCAGTCGGTCGCGGGGATCAGTTCGTCCGCCGCAATATAGCCGGTGCGGCCATCGCAGGCAGCGATGGCAAAGCCGTTGTACAGCTCGCCGTAGCACTCAATTTCCGTTCCCGCGGGCAGGAGCAGCAGCGGATTCCCATCGTCCGACGGCGTTTCATAGAGCCAGCATTCGGCCGTGCAGAGCATGGGAATGCTGACACCGCCGGTCTGAACTTCCGCCGCGCCAGTTGCGCCGACGGTCGAAGCCGGCGTCCAGCCGCGCAGCCGTTGCCCCTGCGAACCGTCCATCTCGACGAAGGCGAAATCGCCTTCCATGCGCAGGATGGTGACCGGCGTCATGATGCCCAGTTCGGCGAGAATCCCGGCGCTTTCGTCGGGGGACGCATAGAGCGTTCCGGCTGCGGCAGTGGTTGCCTGCACGCTGAGTAGTTTGGCCTCGCGCACCGCGCCATCCATGCTCAGCGACCGCGTGGCGGCATAGGCGCGTGCGCGGCCGCCGTCGCGGGGAAAGTCGATCAGCGTCCAATCGCCTTCGGTTTCGATGGCATAGACCGCGGTGTCTGCAGCCAGTTCGCCCGCGGCGGCATAGGATTCCCCGGGACCTGTGTACAGCGCTGCACCAGATGGAACTGATGCGGGTACAGCGGCGTGCGCGGCAGTGCCGAGCGCTGGCAATGCCAGCAGTGCCAGCACAAGTGTGTGCGCCAGCGCGTTTGTAAAGTGGCGTGCTCGCATGAAGTCCGCTCCTTTCACACTGCGCATTTGAAAAAAGGGAACGCTTGCGGCGTTCCCTGAATGGATGCTTACTTCTTGCCGATCTGCTCGGCGACCTCGGCGGCCAGATCGCTGACCTTCTTCTCGAGGCCGTCGCCCATCTTGTAGCGGGTGAAGGCGACGATCTTCGTGCCGGGCGCCTTCTGCTCGATCATCTTGCCCACGCGGGTCTCGCCGTCCTTGACGAACACCTGCTCCAGCAGGCAGACTTCCTCGTAGAACTTGTTGATGCGGCCCTGCACCATCTTCTCGATGATCTTCTCCGGCTTGCCCTCGTTGCGGGCCTGCGCGGCGAGGATCTCGGTCTCATGGGCGAGGTGCTCCGGATTGACCTGATCGCGGGTCACATACTCCGGCGCGACCGGCGACGCGGCTGCGATCTGCAGCGAGACGTCGTGCAGCACCTGCTTGACGTCGTCGTTGACTTCGCACTCGGCGTCGACCAGCACGCCGACCTTGCCGCCCATGTGGATGTAGCTGTCGACGGTGCCGTTCTTCGCGGCGTAGCGCACGAAGCGGCGCACGGAGATCTTCTCGCCGATCTTGGCCGTCTTTTCGGTGATCATGTCGCCGACGGTGCCCTCGGTGCCGTCCAGCTTCGTGGCGAGCAGCGCGTCGACATCGGCGGGATCGCTCACGACGATCTGCTTGGCGATGTCGTTGACCATCTGCTTGAACTCGGGCGTGTTGGCGACGAAGTCGGTCTCGCAGTTGACCTCAACGAGCGCGCCGGTATTGCACTTTTCGCAGACGTAAGCGCCGACCAGACCTTCGGCGGCGATGCGGCTCTGCTTCTTCGCGGCCTTGGCAAGGCCCTTCTCGCGCAGATAGTCGATGGCCTTTTCGATGTCGCCGTCGCAGGCGGCCAGCGCCTTCTTGCAGTCCATCATGCCGCAGCCGGTGCGGCCGCGCAGATCCATAACAACCTTTGCGGAAATCTCAGCCATGGTTTGTTCCTCCTGTCAGTCCAATCGATTGGATTGCGTCAAACGCGATTCACGCGGCACCGGCAGGCCGATGCCGCATGAGCTTCGGAATCCGTTATTCGGCGGCGGCAGCAGCGGCGGGTTCTTCCGCAGCGGCGGTCTGCTCGCCCTGCTTGCCCTCCAGCACCGCGTCCGCGAGCTTGCCGGAGATCAGCTTGACGGCACGGATGGCGTCGTCGTTGCCGGGGATGACGTAGTCGATCTCGTCGGGATCACAGTTGGTGTCGACGATGGCGACGATCGGGATGCCAAGAATGCGGGCCTCGGCCACGGCGATGCGCTCCTTGCGCGGATCGACGATGAACAGCGCGCCCGGCAGCTTCTTCATCTCGCGGATGCCGCCCAGGTTCTTCAGGAGCTTTTCGCGCTCCGCGCACAGCTTGACGACTTCCTTCTTGGGCAGGATGTCGAACTGGCCGTTCTTCTCCATCGCGTCGATGTCGTTCAGGCGCTTGATGCGCGTCTGGATGGTGCGGAAGTTGGTCAGCGTGCCGCCCAGCCAGCGGTTGTTGACGTAGAA
>NHCFR01400__coassemble_1502_pt1 | contig 11540 bp, 7 predicted proteins | sample NHCFR01400__metabat2_low_PE_007 | metagenome-assembled genome bin NHCFR01400 | reverse complement strand
AAACACGCCGGACAGTACGCCCGACGCGATCAGCAGCAGAAGCGCGCCCAGAAACAGGCGCCGCAAAACTTTCGTCATCGCATCTCAAGTTCCATTCGTATCCACAGGGGCCTGTCCCGCGCCCTTCCGAGGGGCGCCGCGCCGGTTCGGAAAGCGGGCCGGCGCGGCCCCGGGGCAGATCCCGCCCCGCCAGCGGGATCTCAGACTGTCAAAAACCCAAGGGAGCGCGCGAGGGCCGATGCCCTTTCGCATGATGGCCGTTCCCACCGGCGGGATCTGCGGCGTGGGCGGCGGTCATTCTATGGTGAGGTAGGTGGAGAGGACGTAGCCCTCCACTTCCGCAGTGCGGATTCGCACCCAGCCCTCATCGTCGGGCTCGCCGCAGACGATCACCTCGCGGCCGTCGGCAAAGCGGTCGAGAATGCGCGCGCTGGTCGAAGGCGATTCACGGATGTTGAGCGTCGAGGACGCGTCCTCCAGCGTCACCGTGGCGTAAGTCTCGCCGTCCTCCAGCGCGGGCAGCGGGGCGGGCGTCGGCGTGGGCGTGGGATCGGGGCGGGCGTATCCGGCGGTGACTGGAAGCGCGTCGAGCGCGGTCAGCTCAGGCGTCAGCCAGTCGATGCGCTCGAGCGCCATGCCGGGATAATAGAAGCCGAGGATCTCCTGCCAGGTCGCGCCGTATTCCGCGGCCATCCACTGCGCGCCGCGCTGGCTCATGCCGACGCCGTGGCCGAAGCGGCGCATCTCCAGCGTAAAGCTGTCCTCGCCGGTCACGACGGTGATCAGCTCGTAGTCGCTGCTGTTCAGCCCGATGGACAGGCTGTCCTTGATCTGGTCGTAGACCGAGAGGTCGATCTCGATCGTGCGCGCCTCCCAGATCATCTCGGGCGTGGGCGAAGGGGTCGCCGAAGCCGGGGGAGCCGGAGTTGCCGTGGGCGTCGCGGACGGGGTGGGCACCGAAGCGGGCGACGCCGTGGGCGCGGCCGAGGGGCTCTGCGACGGTGCGGGGGACGAAGCCGGCGAGGGAGACGGGGTCGCCGTCGGCGCGGGCGTCAGCACGCTCACGTCGAGCGTGAACTGGAGCGTCCGGTACATCCGGCTACCCTCGACGGCCGGATCGGTTGGCTCGATGGCCGAGATGCCGTTGAGCGTCCATTCGCCGTCCAGCTCGTCTGCCAGCGCGGCCTCCAGCATCTCGCGCAGCGCGGCGCAGTCGGACAGGTCGGCGGAGAAGGTCACCGAATTGACGAGGCTGTAGGGGTTTTCGAGATCGTAGGGATCGTCCTTCCGCTCAATGTAGCCGTAGTCGCCATCGCCGCCCCAGATGTCATTGGGCGTGGCGATCTGGCCGCCGTTGCTGGCCGTGTAGTAGCAGCCGGCGAACGTGCCGTTGTAGGTGCCGACCACGCCGCGCGTGCCGTCGACCGCCGCGATGACGTTCTGGTATTCGGCGTCGTAGCCGTAGAACACCTGGTCGGCAGTCGTGTCCACGACGTCATAGTCGCGCCCGCCGGAGGCGTACTTGCGCTGCATCGCATAGGTGCGCGCCGCCACCGCCTGCGCTTTCAGCGCTTCAATTGGAAAGGAATCGCTCATCTCATAGGCGACCACGCCGTAGAGGTATTCCTCGATGTCGATGGCGAGCACCGCGCGCAGCGCGCCGTCCTCCACGGACACGCTCAAATCGCCGCAATAGAGGTTTTCGCGCTCCGACTGCGCGATGTACAGGCCGTTTTCTTCGCCGTCCGCGGCCGCGTGGCGCGTCAGCGTGACCGAGCTGCCCATGTCGATGGTCAGTCCGCCTGCGCGAAGCCAGACGTCGCCGTCCTGTGCAAACAGCGTGACCTCCGAGCCGCGCTCAAACCGGAAACCGGCGTCGCTCTCCACGGCGTATTCGCCGGCCATGCGCAGGTCGATGACCTCCGGCGCACCCAGCGAGCGCAGCAGCACCCGGATGACGCCGTCGTCTTCGATGGCGGAATCGACGACCGAATTGGGCGCCGGCGTAGCGGTGGACGCGGCTTCTTCCGCCCCTGCGGGCAAGCCCGCCACCAGTGCAAACGCCAGCAGAACCGCGATCAATCTATAGGTAGAAATTCTTATGGAACGAAACATTGCAAACCTCCTGTGCGGGCGGCCAACCCCGAAATCTGTCCGACAGCAAGATTCTTGCCGGAAATTGGAAGTTCAAACCGCCGGTAGGAAAAATATTCGCCGTGCCTGAGCCGCCTCCCGTCCAGAGGGATTTTCCCGAATTGATCTCCTCAAACGCCTGTCCAGCAGCTCTCTACGCCAGCAGCGTCTCCTCGATGAGCGAGAGCGTCAGCAGCACGAGCACGCCGAGCATGACGTAGCGGACGAGGCGCGCGCCGCGCATCAGCGCGAGCTTGGAGCCGAGCCAGCCGCCGGCGATGGAGAAGACCACGGCGGGGACGGCGAGGGGATAGAGCACGTCGCCGGCCAAGATGCGCGTCGCCAGCGAGGCGACGTTGCTGGCGAGGTTGACGGGCTTGGCGGTGGCCGAGGCGGTGACCATGTCCATGCCGGTCAGCCAGCTGAACAGCAGGATCAGAAAGGTGCCGGTGCCGGGGCCGAAAAAGCCGTCGTAGAAGCCCATGGCGAGTCCGATGGGCAGGCAGAGGACGAGGTCGCGGCGCGTGCGGGGGCGGGAAGTCTCGCGGACGTCCCGGCGCACGAGCACCAGCACGCCGACCACCGGAATGGCGACGATCATGAAGGCATTCATCGCGTCGCTGCCCAGCGCCATGGCTGCGCGCGTGCCCAGCACGGAGCCGGGCGCGGCCATCGCCGCGGCGATCAGCGCCGGGGCGACGAGCAGTTTTCCGCCGCGATAGTAGCGGATGGTCGCCATCAGGGTGCCGAAGGTCGAGGACAGCTTGTTGTTGCCCGACGCAAGGTCGAAGTCCAGCCCGGCCATGGTGTACGCGGGCAGCGAGATCAGCCCGCCGCCGCCGCTGATCGCGTCCACGCACGACGCGAGAAAGACCAGCGGCAGTACGATCAAAAACATCGAAGCGGTCAGTTCCACCGCGATTCGCCTCCAATTTCCCGGCTCGCGGGCGGGCTGCGCCCGGTGAAAGTCCCCGCATACAACCATTATACCAGAAACCTGTGCGCACATTTCGATAAAAAAGGGGCTTTTCCGCGCGAATGTGGTGAAATTTCGACGAAATGGAGAGGCCGGTTGCATGGATGCGCCGACATGGATATAATAAAATAGGGTTTTTCTTAAAACTTGAACGCCAGGACAGGGGGTGCGGAGATGAGCAGCGAGGCCTATGAACTGACCGCAATGACCGCCCGCTATGTGTTCGCGGCGCTGATGCTGTGGATCGTCTGGCGCGCCTGCCGCGGCGCGTGGATCGACAGCCGGCGCGCGGCGCGGCTGCGGCGGCTGTCGCCGATGACGGGATTGTGCGGCGAGATGGTCGTCGTCGAGGGCGAGGGTCAGGCCCGGCGGGGAATGCGCTATCCGGTCATCCGCGAGGGGACGATCGGCTCTTCCCGCCGCGCCGACATCCGCATCCGGCACGCCTCGGTGCGCCGCCGCCACGCCTATTTTCAGCTGACGGAAGCGGGTCTCAGCGTGCGCGGGCACGCGGGCGCGCGGCTGCGCGACGGGGACGGCCACCTTGTCCGCGAGCTGATGCTGGTCGACGGCGATGCGCTCAGCGTGGGCAATATCCGCCTGCTGCTGGTTCTCTCCATGCCCGAGGGCGTGCAGATGCCGGAGCGCGAGGAGCGCGCCGCCCGGGAGCCGGATGATCTGTTCGACGCCGCGTATGACGGCGGGGATGCGATCGGGGACGTCCGCCCGCGCCGGGCGCAGCAGCCGTCCGGAGAGTATGCGCACGGCGAAAGGCCGGACGAGTTTGCGCAGGATCGCGAAGATGGAAGGCCGGGCGAGTTTGCGCGGGAGCGCGGCAATGGAAGGCCGGATGAATGGACGCGGGAGCGCGGCGGCGCGGATGTAGACGGCGCAGGGCGCGAGCGGTTTGCGCAATCTGGCCGTCCGGCGGGCGAGGGTTCCATGCGGGAGTCCGGTCGTCCGGCGGGCGAGGGTTCCATGCGGGAATTTGGTCGCCCGGCGGGCAATGTTCCCGCGCGCAGCGACTCGCCAAACAGGCAGGAGGTTCCGAACCGGGGCGGACGCAATCGCCCCGCGCCGGCCTCCAGCCGCCCGGACGCAGACCCTCGCCGGCACGACGGCGTGAATGCAGACGCAGGTTCGCTGCAGCGGGAATCCGCTGGGCCGGGGCTGCGCGCCGCAGTGTGCGATGGATTCAACGCCGGGGACTTCAGCGACGCCGAAGCCCGGTACAGAAGGCCAGCGCGGGACGATTCCGATGTGGACGAAACGCTGTACGGCGGAAAGGCCGCGCCCGCGCGTGCGCGGGACGATTTCGACGTGGACGAGACGCTGTACGGCGGAAAGTCAGTGTCCACGCGAGCGCGGGACGATTTCGACGTGGATGAGACGCTGTATGGCGGAAAGTCAGTGTCCACGCGTGCGCGGGACGATTTCGACGTGGACGAAACGCTGTACGGCGGGAAATCTACGTCCACGCGTGCGCGGGACGATTTCGACGTGGACGAGACGCTGTACGGCGGAAAGACCGCGTCGGCGCGAGCGCGGGACGATTTTGACATTGACGAGGCGCTGTATGGAGATCCGCGCGGGAACGCGCGAGGAACGGGCGGCGGCTCGGAGGCCGACGAGGCGCTGTACGGCGCTCCGCGGCGGAAGAAGCACAGAAGGCGCTGAGCCGAAGGAAATATGCTGACCAGAAGGGCAGGTGGATGGATTGGGCAAGGTGGAAAAGATGCGCCGCGCGCTGATGCGGTCGAATACGCGGCTGCTGTTGTCGGGCGTGCTGGTGTTTCAGCTGCTTGCGATGGCGCTGGTGGCGTTTAAGGACGAGACGGTGAGCGTACAGGCGCTGGTGCTAGCGGCGGCGCTGCCGCTGGCGACGCTTATGGTGGTCAACCTCATGGGAAAGCTCTGGCCGGTCGACCGGGCGATCCTGATCCTGGTGCTGCTGCTGGTGTCGATCGGCATCATCACGCTGTCGGGCATCGCGCGCTCGGAGGTCACGCCGCGCACGCAGGCGATTTACGCGGTGGCCGGACTCGTGGCGATGTTTGCCGGCGCGGCGTTTGTGCGCGCGTGGAAGAGCTGGAAGAAGTTCGCCGTGCCGCTGGCGGTCCTCTGCCTGCTGGCGCTCGCGTCGCCGTGGGTGCTGGGCTCGTGGTATCAGGGCGCGCGCAACTGGATCACCATCATCCCCGACGTGCTGACCGTTCAGCCCTCGGAGTTCATGAAGCCGGTGCTGGTGGTCGTGCTGGCGGCGGGCTTTGCCAACCGGCCGAGGTTCGTGCGCTGCCTGCCGGCGATCGGCTTTGCGGCGGCGTGCTGCGCGATTTTGCTGTCCGAGCGCGACCTCGGCGCGGTGCTGCTGTACTTCCTGACGACGGTATTCATGTACTACGCGGCGACGTCGAATGCGCTTTTGACGCTCGCCGGACTGGGCATGGGCTGCGTGGCGGCGGTGATCGCGTATCACGCGTTTCCCTATGTGCAGGATCGAATCGCCATCTGGATCAACCCGTGGAGCGACCCGCAGGACACCGGCTATCAGCTCGTGCAGGCGCTGATCGCCATTGGCTCGGGCGGGCTGTTCGGCATGGGGCTTGGGCTGGGCAGCCCGACCAACATCCCGCTGTACCATTCGGACTTCATCTTCGCCTCCATGGCGGAGGAATTTGGGCTGATCTTCGCGGTGTGCGTGCTGGCGGTGTACGCCATCATCGTGCTGCGCGGCCTGATCGTGGCGATGAACGCGCGCACGAGCTTCCATTCGCTGACGGCGTTCGGGCTGGTCGTGCTGCTGGGATTGCAGACGATGCTGATCGTCGGCGGCAACACGAAGCTCTTGCCGCTGACCGGCGTCACGCTGCCGCTGATTTCGGCGGGCGGATCGTCGCTGGTGAGCACGATGCTCTCGATGGGCCTCCTGCTGGGCATCTCCTCGATGAATGCCGAGGATGAGGCGCGCGACATCGAACAGCTGGCGCTCAAGGAGGAGGTGTCGCTTTGAAGGAACTGCGGAGGAACATGCGCCTGGTCGGCGCGCTGGTCGTGGCGGCGTTTCTGACGCTGTCGGGCTGGTTCGCGCTGACGGTGTTTGAACAGGGTTCGATCTGGGCCTCCAACAGCTACAACACGCGCCTGACCGCCACCGGCGCGCAGCGCGGCGACATCACCGACCGTGACGGCGTCGCGCTGGCCACCACGCAGGACGGCGAGCGCGTCTACCTCGAGAACACCGCGGCCCGGCGCGCGCTGGCCGCCACCGTGGGCGATACGGCCGGCATGTCCGGCACGGGGATCGAGGGCTACTATTCTTCGCAGCTGCTGGACATCTCCGGCTCGCTGGTCGAGCGGTTGAGCGCGCTGTTCAACGGCACCGAGCGCAAGGGCAGCAGCGTCAAGCTGACGGTCGACGCGCAGCTGACCGCTTACATATCCTCGATCTTCCCCTCGGGCTATCGCGGCGCGGTGTGCGTGCTCAACTATGAGACCGGCGAGATCCTCGCGATGGTCTCCAAGCCGGACTACGATCCCTATGATGCCGCCGGAGAGGACGTCGAGGACACGGCCTATCTCAACCGATGCCTTCAGGGATTGTACACGCCCGGCTCGGTGTTCAAGATCGTCACGCTCGCCGCGGCACTCGAGCACGACCCGAACGTGCTCAGCCAGACGTTCGTCTGCTCCGGCGAATGGAAGTATGAGGGCGGCAGCATCGTCTGTGCGGGCCGGACCGCCCACGGCACGATCGACCTCGAGACGGCGTTCGCGCGCAGCTGCAACGTGACCTTCGGCAAGCTCGCCTATCAGCTCGGCCTCGAGCGGCTCCGCGAGACGGCGGAGGCGCTGGGCTTCAACGAAAACTTCAAGTTCAGCGATTTTGCGCTGTACAATTCGCAGTTCCCGACCGAGATCGGCAACACGTCCGACCTCGTCTGGTCGGGCATCGGGCAGGGCACCGTGCTGGTGACGCCGATGCACATGGCGATGATCACTTCGGCCGTGGCCAACGACGGCGTGATGATGCAGCCGTGGCTGGTCGAGCGCATCGCGACGGAGAGCGGCACGGTGACGAAGTCCGGCTCGGCGCAGGCGTGGAAGCAGGTGATGTCGGCGCAGACCGCGCAGATCATCCAGCAGTATATGTACACGACGGTCGAATCCGGCACGGCGACGCGCGCGCAGATCAGCGGCGTCCGCGTGTGCGGCAAGACCGGCTCCGCCGAGACCAGCGACGACAAGACCGTGGAGACCAACTCGTGGTACACCGGCTACATCGACGACGGCGCGCACCCCTACGCGATCGCCGTGGTCATCGAGCAGGGCGGCGCCGGCTCGCGCCTCGCCTCCGAGCTGGCGTCGGACGCCCTCGCCGCCGCGATCCAGATGGTCGGCTGACGCTTGAAGGGTCGATAGAGGCTGGCGGAAAGCCGATGCGCAACCGCTCCTCAGCTCGGCGGGGCGGGGAAGGCGCGCTGGGTCTTGAAGCTGGAGAAGCGCGATGGTTCAGATCCCTGATCCGGCGCGGCGGGCGGTTCAAAGTCATCGGCTTGTTGGGAATGATTTGCAGTTTGTTCATATCCGGTTCATGTGCGGCTGATAGAATAAAGCCATCGAAGGGAACGAGCCTTCTTCATAAATAGATCACTGTCCCGCCTCGCGCGTCAGACTGGCGCCGCGCAGGCGGGACAGACAATTTTGGCGGCATGGCCGTGAAACCTCTTCCGGAAACCTCCGCGCAGCCCGTTGCGCGCGGGCGGGAGGGGCGCAGGCGGCTCCTTTATGGCGGAGCTTTCCCGATTCAAACGCCTTTCGCGATTGAGCGGCGGACGGCGCTACGACAGGCGCGCGGGGATGACGAGCTCGACCCGCAGGCCCCCTTCCGGGCGGTTGGCGAGGGTGAGCGCGTACTTTCCGGCGGAGAAGAGCTCCAGCCGCTGGCGCACGTTCATCAGGCCGTAGCCGGATCTGGCCTGTTCCTGCACAAGCCCCGGGCCGTTGTCCAGAACGGTCAGATGGAGCATGCCGTCCTTTGAGGAGGCGTAGATTTCCATGAGCGCGCCCTCCATTTTCTTGCGCTTGCAGAGGCCGTGCAGCAGGGCGTTTTCGACCAGCGGCTGGAGCGTCAGCTTCGGGATCAGGCACGGCTCCGCTTCCTCCGCCACCGTCCATGAGACGCTGAATTCATGGTCGAACCGCTCGGATTGCAGCGAAAGATACGCCTTGACCAGCGAGACCTCATCGCGAAGGGGAATGATGTCCCGCCCCTTGCTCAAGCTCATCCGGTAGTAGTAACCCAGCGTCTCGATCATGTGCGAGACGTCCGGCGCGTTCGCCTCCAGCGCCATCCAGTTGATCGTATCCAGCGTGTTGTACAGGAAATGCGGGTTGATCTGCGCCTGCAGTGCGCGCAGCGTGGCCTCGCGCTCGCGCAGCTGGGCGTTGTAGGCCTCTTCGCGCGCATGCGCCGCGGTTTCCAGCAGTTCCGAGATATGGCGGTTTAACTGAAACAGGTCCTTTGGCTCGCGGTTCTGGATGGAGGCGATCTGCCCGGACTCCTCCAGCGAACGCTGGATGCCGGCGATTTGCCGGCGCACGCCGCGGGCATACGAGGCAAAGGCCAGCGCCGCCGTGCCGAAGGCGCTGAACAGCGCCATGGCCAGAATTGCAATGAACATGGCCGGGCGAAGCAGCTGGGAATTCGCAAAGAGCGCGCGGCGCGGCAGCACCGCGACGAGCGTCCATCCGCTCCTGCCGAGCGGCGCCTTGATGTAGGCCATTTCGCCGCCCTCCGTTCCCAGAAAGCCCGTGTGCGATTCTTCGCCGGCGATGCGGCCCGCCAGCGCCTCTGAGGCCGGCCGGCGTCCATCCTCCAGCATGATTGCGCCCAAGGCATCGATCAGGAAGACGCTGCCTTCAGACTCGCCGCCCGGCAGCGACAGCGCACCGATGACGTCCTGAAGCCGCTCGGCATGGACGTCGATGATGACGAATGCGCCCAGCTGGTCGAATGCGGCCCCTCTGAGCGCGAGGCAGTAGGAGAGCACGCTGTCCTGAAAGCCGAGCGTCGAGACCTCGTGTTCGCCGACCCAGTAGCCGCCCCACCGGCCGTCCCGGTATTCCGGCAGCGATTCGACTTCGGACAGGGGATAGAAGTTGACCCGCTCGCGCGAGAGCATCTTGGCGCCGCTGATGTACATGCGCATCAGCGCGACGTCCTCGCGCGCCATCGCCGAAGCGGCCACATCGCGCAGCTGTTCGATGTCCGTGAGCTGGTTTTCCATGCTCTCTTCGTCCTCGCTCCGCCAGATCGCATCGAGCACCCGGCTGTCCGATGCGACCATCTGGGAGAGCGCCTCGATGGAGCGCATGCGGTCGGTGAGGTTGATCGCCGTCTGCGCGACGGCCTGTTCCGTGGAATCCAGCACCTCGGATTCCACGCGGCTTTGAAATGTCTGGCTGATCGCGTAGGCCGACAGGCCCCCGATGACGAACAGCACCAGAATGCCCACGAACGTGATGGGCCGTTTCCACATCATGACAGCGCCTGCTTTCTGTAATCCTTCGGCGTCATGCCCGTCATTCGCTTGAACAGCCGCGCAAAGTGCGCCTGCTCGTGATAGCCCACGCGCACGGCGATTTCATAGATCATGTCGTCCGTCTCCCGCAGCAGCCGCATCGCCTCGCGCATCCGGGCGGCGGTGATCGCGTCGCCGATCGTCTTTCCCGTCTCCTGCTTGTAGAGCATGCTCAGGTAGGAGGGCGAATAGTGCAGCTGCTGGGCGATCATCTCGATGGTCAGCTTTTCCGAAAGGCGGGCCTCGATCACGCCGTGCACTGCGTCCGCCGTGCCGCCGCGCGCGGCGCGCAGCGATTCCATGCGCCCGCAGGCGCGGCCGACCAGCTGCAGCAGCGATGCCTGCAGCGCGTCCAGCGTGCCGGCGCTCTGCGCCTCGGAGCAGAAGGGCAGGGCGAGCCCGGCCTGCGCGCCGCAGCTCTTCAGCGCCGCCTCGACCGAAAGTGCGATCTGCATGCACAGCGTCCGGGCGTCCTCCATGTCCTTGCGCTGCCGGACGCGGTCGAGCGCCTCGAGGATGCAGCGCTCGAGCGCTTCGCGGTTGCCCGCGCGGAGGTGCTCTTCCAACAGCTCCGGCATCTTCAGCGGCATCGTGCACGGCGGGCGGTCTTCCTCGGGGTCAAAGAAGAGCACCCGGCTGCCGCTCAGGAAGAAGCGGTTCTGCAGCGCGGCCCGCGCCGAAGCGATCCCGTTGGCGAAGTCCGCGGCGCTTTGCACCGCCGCGCCGATGCCGGCCGACGCGCAGACGGCGTCCTCCTTCCGCTGCGACAGCCGCGCCAGCAGATTTTCCAGCCTCCCCGGAAGGGCTTTGGCTTCGGTGCCGTCCGCCGGTTGGATCAGCACGTCGATTTCCCGGGCGCAGACGCAGGTCAGCGCGCGGGGAAATCCCTCGCGGATGGCCTCGCACAGCGCAAGCTGCGCGAGGTTTTCTTCCAGTTCGGAGCTGTCGATGCCGAGGACCAGCGGCACCATCGGGAGCCGCGCGTCGAAGGGGATCTTGAGCTGTTCGATGCGCTGCAGGATCTCCCGCTCATTCGTCCACCGGCCCTGCCACCAGTCGCAGAGAAAGCGCTCCTGCAGCAGGGGCAGGCTCTTTTCCAGCAGGCTCTGCATCCGGCTCTGGGCGGCGGAAGTCCTGGCCCGTTCGTCCAGCTTGGCGGTCACCTGCCGGATGACGCGCTCGACTTCCTGCAGGCGGATCGGCTTGTAGACGTAATCGACCGCCTTGAGGCGCAGTGCCTCGCGGATGTATTCGCTGTCCGAATAGCCGCTGATGAACACGACTTCCAGCTCGGGCAGGATTTCGCGCGCCTTTGTGCTCAGCTCCAGCCCGCTCATCCTGCGCATCTGGACGTCGGTCAGCAGGATGTCCGGGCGCATCTGTTCGAGCATGGGCAGCGCCGTCTCTCCGTCGTCCGCCGCGCCGCAGGGCTGGATGCCCAGCGAAGCCCAGTCGATGTGGCTGAGCAGTCCTTCGCGCACGCGGCGCTCGTCGTCCACGATCAGCAACCGGTACATTTGCGCATTCCTCCTTTCGCCGCGCAATCCGGGCGGGCCCGCATTGCCACACTATTCTACTATATGCCCGTCTGAAATGTCTATCATAAATTTGAGTATTTTGGCCGTTTGCCACACAATACCAGTCAAATCAGGTGGATTTGGCAAAAAATCAAAGAATCATCACATATTCATTTGGGGCGGCCCCGTGATATACTGAGGCTGTCAAGGAGGGGTGCGCGTGGAAAAGACGAGCGTCCGGAAGCCATTCCGGCAATATTTCAAGGTGAATTATGCGCTGTATCTGATGTCGGTTCCAGGACTGATCTATGTGATCGGCTACAAATTTCTCCC
>NHCFR01400__coassemble_1486_pt1 | contig 11632 bp, 8 predicted proteins | sample NHCFR01400__metabat2_low_PE_007 | metagenome-assembled genome bin NHCFR01400 | reverse complement strand
GGTCTATCAGGCCCTGAAGGCCAAGGGGCACGATCCAATCATGCAGATTGTCGGCTACATCATCTCGGGCGATCCCACTTACATCACCAGCTACAACAACGCCCGCTCGCTCATTCGCCGTCTGGAGCGCGATGAGCTGCTGGAGGAGTTCGTTCGCTTCTACGTCGTGGAGCACGACAAATAGCCATGCAAACCGTTTCGCTTGGAAGCTCGGGTATGAAGGTTTCGAGGCTTTGTTTTGGCACGCTCACGATGTCGCCACTGCAGACGGATCTCTCCCCCGAGGCTGGTGCAAAGCTGCTCATTCACGCCTACGAGCGCGGCGTCCGATTTCTGGACACCGCCGATCTCTATGGCACTTACCCGCATATCCGTCTGGCGCTGAAAGAGGCGCCGGACTATGTCGTCAGCACGAAGGCGTACTGCTACGACCGCAAGACCGCTCAGGAGGCGTTGGAGCGCGCATATCGAGGCATTGGGCGCGACTACATCGACCTGTTCATGCTGCATGAGCAGGAATCGCTGTACACGTTGCGCGGCCACGAGGAGGCGCTCGTTTTTTTGGCCGAACAGCGCGACAAAGGACACATCGGCGCCGTGGGCGTCAGCACGCACTTCGTCGCCTGCGTCCGCGCGACGGCGCGCTTTCCGATGGTTCAGGTCGTTCACCCGCTCATCAACCGGGCGGGCATCGGCATTCAGGACGGCACTCGTGAGGACATGGAGGACGCTATCGCCGGGATCCGCGCGCGCGGAACCGGCATCTTCGCCATGAAGCCGCTCGGCGGCGGCCACCTGATCGGCGACAACCGGGCGGCGCTCGAGTACGCGATCCGATCGCCGCTTTTGGACTCTGTGGCCGTCGGCATGCAGTCGATCGAGGAGATCGACGCCAACGTCGCGCTGTTCGACGCCGAACCCGGCGCGGACGCCCGACTCGCCCCGCTGCGCGCGCGCAAGCGCCGCATGATGGTGCACGACTGGTGCGAGGGCTGCGGGCGCTGCGCCGAGCGATGCCGCCAGCAGGCGATCTCCATCCAAAATGGCCGGGCGCAGATCGACGAGTCGCGCTGCGTGTTCTGCGGCTATTGCGCGCGCGTCTGCCCTCAGTTTTGCATAAAGGTGGTGTGAGCCGTGCGGATTCTCTGCTTGGACGTCGGCCAGAAGCGCATTGGCGTCGCCGTGAGCGACGCGCTCGGTCTGACGGCGCAGGGCGTCGAGACCATCCCCTGCAAGGGCGATTCTGTGGATGCCGACCGCGTCTGCGCGCTGTGCAAAACCTATGAGACCGACCGTGTGCTCTGCGGGCTGCCGCGGAACATGAACGGCAGCGAGGGCTTTCAGGCGGAGCGCACGCGCGCGTTTGCCCGCCGGCTGTCCGGCCGGGGCCTGAACGTCCGCTTTCAGGACGAGCGGCTGACCACCCGGCTCGCCACGGGCGTGCTGCTGGAAGCCGATGTCCGGCGCGCAAGGCGCCGCGAAGTCGTCGACAAGCTGGCCGCCGTCTGCATCCTGCAAACCTTTCTGGATTCGGGCGGCTGGAAGCCTGAAAAGAAAATCTTTCGGGGAGGAATCTATCGGATGAACGAGAATCATGAACTGGACATGGACCGCGAGAACATCGTCGAGCTGGTCGACGAGGATGGTCAGGAGATCGCCTTTGAGCACCTGATGACGCTGGAACACGAAGGGCGCGCTTACATCTGCCTCGTTCCCGTCGAGCCGATGGACGACGTCGAGGAGGACGAGCTGATCATCATGCGCATCGAGACGGACGAGGAGGGCAACGACTTCTACTCGACCATCGACGATGAAGACGAACTCGACGCCGTGTTTGAGAAATACCTGGAAATCGCCGAAGCGGACGAATGACGAAGCGCCGGGGAGGAGCAGCGCGCGAAAGGGCTTCGCCGCTTGTGCTCCCGATGGTTTTTCGTTGGCCTGAGCGCCGGACAGATCCCGCGATCTGTCCGGCGCATTTCATTGATTTGCAGATGCATGCAGAGCGGCGCCCGCCGACCCCGAATGGGCATGCGCGCTCATCTGCCATTGATTTGCGCCCACGGGCAGAGCGACGCGCCGGAAAGCGCGCCCCCGATTCAATGGGAAACGCGCGTCTCGCCTACGGCCAAGGTTTTCTTTTCCCGGGAAAACCTCGCGCGGCACGCATCGCATTTCCCCGTCCAGCCCCACGCGTCATCAGTGCCGCCGGCCAAATTCCAAGCGCGCAATGCGCCCGTTCGCCGCGGTGATCCTTCAATTCGTCCTCTGACCGGAAGGCAGGGCTGCACCCCTCCCCCATGCCGCCGCTGTGCAACGATTTCACGCCATCGCAATCGACAATCCGCCGCGTTGGTGGTATAATAATGCAGCTATGAGTTCATCATTGACGGGAGGAATCGACATGATCCGAGCGGCGACGCGGGACGATGTGCCCGCCATGCTGGCCATCTACGCGCCCTACATCCTCGAAACAGCCATCACGTTTGAATACGAGGTGCCGTCGCCCGGCGATTTTATGCGCCGGTTTGAAGGCATCGCCGCGAATTATCCGTGGATCGTCTGGGAGGAGAACGGCGCGGTGCTCGGCTACGCCTACGGCGGCGCGGCCTTTTCGCGCGCGGCCTACGCGTGGGACGCCGACCTCTCCATCTACCTCGACCGCGATGCGCGCGGGCGCGGCATCGGCGCAAAGTTATACCGCTGCCTCGAGGAGATGCTCGCGCGGCGCGGCTTCCACAACCTCTACGGCGTCGTCACCGGCGAAAACCTGCCCAGCATCCACTTCCACGAGCGGATGGGCTATGTGCGCATGGGCACGCTGGTGCAGACCGGCTACAAGCTCGGGCGGTGGCACGACGTCGTCTGGCTCGGCAAGCGGCTGCGGCCGGCGGAGGATCCCGGGAAGCCGCCGGTGCTGGCCGGCTGCACGGACGCCGACGCCGAGATCATGGCTCGCTTTTCCGACTAATCGCAAGCGAAAATCCCCATTCCGGCAAAGGCCCGGCAGGCGCGATACAGTTTGGAAATTTGGGGATTTTTCGATGGAATCTACGGGGGAATGGACGGATGTTTACCAATCGTCAACTGGGCAAACTGCTCTTGCCGCTTCTGATCGAGCAGACGCTGAGCATCTTCGTCGGCATGGCGGACACGGTGATGGTCTCGGCGCTGGGCGACGCGGCGATCTCCGGCGTCTCGCTGGTGGACATGTTCTGCAACGTGCTGATCGCGCTGTTCTCCGCGCTGGCAACCGGCGGTGCGGTCGTCGCCTCGCAGTTCATCGGCGCAAACCGGCGAAGCGACGCCTGCCGCGTGTCCAACCAGCTGGTGCTGGTCGTGCTGGGCGTGTCGCTGCTCATCACCATCCCGATGATCCTGTTCCGCGCGCAGCTGTTCGGGCTGGTGTTCGGCGGCGTAGAGCAGGCAGTTTGGGACAATGCGATGACCTACCTGTGGATCACCGCGCTCTCCTATCCCTTCATCGCGCTGTACAACGCCGGCGCGGCGCTGTACCGGTCGATGAACCGCGCGGGCACGACGATGATGGTCTCGCTGCTCATCAACGCCATCAACATCGCCGGCAACGCCACGCTGATCTACGGCGTAGGCATGGGCGTCGAGGGCGTGGCCATTCCGACGCTCGTATCGCGCGCGGTCGGCGCAATCTGCATCCTCGGCATGCTGCGCAAAACGCACTTGCAAATCCACCTGCTGCACGGCGCATGGAAGCCCGACTTCGCCATGATGCGCCAGATCCTGCGCATCGGCGTGCCGAGCGGGCTGGAAAACAGCCTGTTTCAGCTCGGCCGCGTGCTGGTCGTGCAGGTCATCGCACAGTTCGGCACGATTCAGACCGCCGCGAACGCCGTCGCCAACACGATGGACACCATCGGCTGCCTGCCGGGACAGACGATGAATCTGGCGATCATCACCGTCGTCGGCCAGTGCGTCGGCGCGCGCGACTTCAAGCAGGCGCGCTACTACACGCGCAAGCTGCTGGCGTGGACGTATGCGGCCACGGCGCTGGTCAACATCCCGCTGCTGCTGTTGCTGCCGTGGGTGTTGCCGATCTTTGACGCGAGCGCCGAGGCGCTGGCGCTGGCCTCCACGCTGATTATGATCCACAACGGCGCCGCGATGATCCTCTGGCCGGCGGCGTTCACGCTGCCCAACGCGCTTCGCGCCGCGAGCGACGTGCGCTATACGATGATCGTCGCGCTCGCCTCCATGGCGGTGTTCCGCATCGCGCTGAGCTACGTCATCGGCCTGGGGCTCGGCATGGGCGCGGTGGGCGTCTGGATCGCCATGGTGGTCGACTGGATCTGCCGCGTGATCTTCTATGTCGCGCGCTATCGCGGCAGCCGCTGGGAGAAGCTCGCGCAGCCATCCGCCGGTTGACGCCGCGCGGCAAATCCGCTATAATGAAGCCATCCATCCCGGCGGCGCGCCGGGAAGCACCCGCGAAAAAGCGATAGGAGGAATTCGACATGAGCAATATTCCAACCCCGCACATCAACGCCAAGGAAGGCGATTTTGCCCGCACCGTGCTGATGCCCGGCGATCCGCTGCGCTCGAAGTTCATCGCTGAGCACTACCTCGAAGATCCCGTGCTGGTCAACAACGTCCGCGGCGTGCACGGCTACACCGGAATGTACAAGGGCAAGCGCGTGTCGGTCATGGCGTCGGGCATGGGCATGCCGTCCATTGGCATCTATTCCTACGAGCTGTACAACTACTATGGCGTCGAAAACATCATCCGCGTCGGCTCCGCCGGCGCGATGACCGGCAAGCTCCAGCTGCGCGACGTCGTCGCCGCCATGAGCGCCTACACGAATTCGCGGTACGGCGATTCATTCGGCTTCTCGGGCACGCTCGCGCCCTGCTGCTCCTATGAACTGCTCGCCAAGGCCATTACGGCTGGCAAGGCGCTCGGCATGAACGTCGTGCCCGGGCCGGTGTTCTCCAGCGACTGCTTCTATGAGCAGGGCGGCTACGAGGCGTCCTCCGCCAAGCTGATGAAGCTCGGCGTGCTCTGCGTCGAAATGGAGACCTATGCGCTCTATCTGAACGCGGCCGCCGCCGGGAAGAACGCGCTCTCGCTGCTGACCATCTCCGACAGCGCCGTCACGGGCGAAGCCCTGCCCGCCGAGGATCGCCAGAACACGTTCACCCAGATGATGGAAATCGCCCTCGAGATCGCATAGCGCATCGAGCGCTAAAGCCAGCCACGGACGGCATTCGCCATGGCTGGCTTTTTCATCCCGTTTTCCTCAGGCAATGCGACGCCCGCGGAGACCTCTCTATAGAAAAAGCGGAACCGCTCGCGAGAGCCGTTCCGCAGCGACGGATGGGATAGGGGAATGAGAAGAGGGGATTCCGTCGCTATGTTTATTATACCGCATGTTCTCGGCAAAACCAGCAAAGATGCATGTCAAACCTGTGAAGTTTTTGAATGGTACACATAAATTTTGTGTCATTCACCCTGCGCCGGCCACAATGTGTTTTCCTGCGCGCCCATCACCTGTTCGCAGGAGAACAGCAGTGGCATCAGCGATTGCAACCACTCCTCCACGTCCTGATCTCCCAGCGAAACTGGCTGGGCGGTCACGGTAATCGTCTCGTCGCCCGTCTGGCTGAAGGCCACGCCGACCAGCCCGCCGTCGAATTCCAGCAGATAGGTGCACGCCTCGAAATCCTCGGGCATGAGATACGTCCGGCTGTACGTCAGCATCGTCGAGAGCGCGATCCAGCTGGCGCCTTCGGCGCTGTTCGCCTGCTGAAGCAGCGACTGCGCTACCAGCTGGTCAAAGCGATCCCGCCCCGCGTCCGACAGGTCGCCCGCCTCGACGGTCGAATACAACGCAAGCAGCAAATCGCCAGCCGCCGACCATTCGATCCGCCACGCGGCAACCGGCGCGGTGTAATCCACGCCCTTGAGCGCGTCCAGTTCCTCAAACTCCAAGCCCGACATCAGCTGCTGGTAGGCTTCGTCCCCCACGAGCTCGCCGACGCACGCCGCCAGCTCCTCCGCCGTGTTCAAATACCAGTCGTCCTCCTCCGCGAGCGCCGCGCCCGTGAGCATCAGCGCGGCCATGAACAGCGCAAGCAGTTTCTTCATCTTCGTTCCTCCACTTCCAAGGTGTACTTTTATTATACCAGCCGGCCAAAAAGTGTCAACCCCCCCCCCGATTTTACAGACTTGTCAAAAAATACTTGTGCTTTTTTTGCCATTCAGGTATAATGAGAATACCGGCTGAGAAACGGCCAATCATTCAGAGGAGCGATTTTATGAGAAAGAGTGGCGTACTGCTGCACATCACCTCGCTGCCCTCCCCCGGCGGGATCGGCACGCTGGGACAGGCAGCCTACGACTTCGTCGACTTTGTCCGCTCGGCGGGCATGAACATCTGGCAGGTGCTGCCCGTCGGCCCGACCGGCTACGCCGAATCACCGTACCAGAGCACGTCGACCTACGCGGGCAACCCGCTAATGATCGACATTCCCTTCCTCGAGCGCGACGGCATCCTGCCCGAGGGGACGTATCATCCGCTGCCCAACGCCGGTCAGATCGACTTCGAGGCCGTCAAGGCGCAGCACGCCGAGCTGCTCGGCGCGGCCTACGCGCACGCGCGGGAGCGCATGGCCGATGAGATCGACGCCTTCGCCGATTCGCATCCGTGGGCGCGCGATTACGCGCTGTTCCGCGCGATCAAGGAGCACTTCGACCTCGTCTCGTGGATGGAATGGCCGGACGAGGACATCCGCCTGCGCAAGCCCGAGGCCGTCGCCCGCTATTCGGAAGAACTGAAGGACCGCGTCGGCTACTACCTGTTCGAGCAGGTGCTGTTCTTCCGCCAGTGGAGCGCGCTGCACGACTACGCGCGCGCGAACGGCGTCGAGCTGATGGGCGACATGCCGATCTACGTCGCGGAGGACTCCGCCGACGTCTGGCTCAACCCGGAGCTGTTCGAGCTGGACGAGGACTGCCGCCCGATCCGCATCGCCGGCGTGCCGCCGGACTACTTTCAGGCCGACGGCCAGCGCTGGGGCAACCCGCTCTACCGCTGGGACCGCCACGAGGCGACGAACTTCGCCTGGTGGATCGGCCGCCTGCGCGCCGCGGGCGAACTGTTCGACCTGCTGCGCATCGACCATTTCATCGGCTTTGCGAACTACTACGCCATCCCGGCCAGCGAGCCGACCGCGCGCAACGGCAAGTACGAGCTCGGGCCGGACCGCAAGCTGTTCCGCCGCATCCGGCGCGAGCTGCCGAATTTGAAGATCGTCGCCGAGGACTTGGGCGTCGTCAGCCCGCGCGTCAAGCGCCTGCTCAAGTTCTGCGGCTATCCGGGCATGAAGGTGCTGCAATTCGCCTTCGACAGCGACGACACAAACGTCGACCTTCCGCAGAACCACACCGAAAACTGCATCGTCTACACCGGCACGCACGACAACAACACCACCCTCGGCTGGTGGGCGCACGCCAGCGAGCCGGTCAAGGCGTTCGCGCGCGAAAAGCTCGGCATGAAGCCGGACAGCGACGCAATCCTGCCCGCGCTGCTCGACGCGGCGTTCGCCTCGGTCGCCGGCACGGCCATCGTGCCGATGCAGGACCTGCTCGGCCTCGGCGAGGAATCGCGCATGAACTATCCCGGCACGGTCGGCGGCAACTGGCTTTGGCGGATGCTGCCGCAGAATCTGGACGCCGTCGCGCGCCGCGTCCGCATCCTCAACCGCCGCCATCACCGCGGCCAGCTTCCGACGTTCGACGCGAAGGATCTGGTCGCCCGCGCGGACGAGCTGGTCGTCTCCCGCTATCACGTCGCGCTGGAGGACGCCTCTGCCGTGCAGCTGCACGAGGCGCTGTCCGACGCGGTCATGCTGCGCATCGCGCCGCGCTGGGCGGACGACGCCGCCGACCGCCTCGACCGCCGCCATGCGCTGTACCTCTCCGCGGAATACCTGGTCGGCCGTCTCGTGTACAACAACCTCTACGCGCTGGGCATGCTCGAGGACGTCCGCGCGCTGCTCGCCCAGCGGGGCGTCGACCTCGCCGCGCTGGAGGACGTCGAGGACGCGGCGCTCGGCAACGGCGGCCTCGGGCGGCTGGCCGCGTGCTTCCTCGACAGCGCCGCCACGCACAACGTCCCGCTGGACGGCTACGGCCTGCGCTACCGCTACGGCCTGTTCAAGCAGGAGTTCGAGAACTTCCGCCAGAAGGAGCTGCCGGACGACTGGACGCGGTTCGGCGACCCGTGGAGCATCCGCCGCGACGAGCTGAGCGTCATCGTGCCGATGAAGCACTGCGAAGTGCGCGCCGTGCCCTACGACATGCCGGTGATCGGCTACGGCGAGAACAGCAGCATCGGCACACTGCGCCTGTGGCAGTGCGAGAGCACGCACGAGTTTGACTTCGACCTGTTCAACCGGCAGGACTATGCGAAGGCGTCGAAGGAGAAGAACGTCGCCGAGGACATCACCAAGCTGCTGTATCCGAACGACACGCTGCGCGCCGGCAAGCTGCTTCGCGCGCGCCAGCAGTACGTGCTCTGCTCCGCGTCGCTTCAGGACATGCTGCGCTCGTTCCGCGCGCGCCTTGGCGCGGACTACGACCGCTTCGCCGACCTGCACGCCGTCCAGCTCAACGACACCCATCCGACGATGGCGATCCCCGAGCTGATCCGCCTGCTGATGGCCGACGGCGTGACGTTCAACCGCGCGTTCCGCATCGCGCAGCGCACGTTCCGCTACACGAACCACACCGTCATGCGCGAAGCGCTCGAGGTCTGGGACGTGTCGCTGCTCAACGACGTCTCCCCCGCCCTCGTCCGCATCGTCAAGCGCATCCAGACGCGGCTCGCGGCGGAGCTTCGCAAGAAGGGCGTCGAGGACACGGCCGCGCTGGACATCGTCCGCGACGGGCGCGTGCACATGGCGAACCTCGCCGTCTACGGCTCCTCGTACACCAATGGCGTCGCCGCGATCCACACCGAGATCCTCAAGCGCGAGGTCTTCCGCGAGTGGTACGCGCTGGTTCCGGAGCGGTTCAACAACAAGACCAACGGCATCACCCAGCGCCGCTGGCTCGGCCTGTGCAACCCCGAGCTGTGCGCGCTGCTCGACGGCGTGATCGGCCCCGGCTACCTGACCGACCTGTTCAGGCTTCGCGCGCTCGACGAAAAGATCGACGATGCGCTCGCCAGCCGGTTCATCGCCGTCAAGCGCGAAAAGAAGCGCCAGCTGGCCGCGCTGATCCGCGAGCGCGAGGGCGTCGACATCCCGGTGCACTTCGTGTTCGACGTGCAGATCAAGCGGCTGCACGAGTACAAGCGCCAGCTGCTCAACGCGTTCTCGATCCTCGACCTCTACTACGGCCTGAAGGAAGGTTCCATCGACAACTTCCCGCCCACGGCGTTCATCTTCGGCGCGAAGTCCGCGCCGGGCTACGACCGGGCGAAGGCGATCATCCGCTTCATCAACCAGATCGCCGCGATGGTCAACAACGATCCGGAGGTCAGCGACCGGATGCGCGTGGTGTTCGTGCACAACTACAACTGTTCTTACGCCGAGCACATCATCCCCGCCGCCGACCTGTCCGAGCAGATCTCGCCCGCCGGCACGGAGGCCAGCGGCACCGGCAACATGAAGCTGATGCTCAACGGCGCGTGCACGCTGGGCACCTACGACGGCGCGAACATCGAAATCGTCGAGCAGGCCGGCGAGGAGAACAACTTCATCTTCGGGGCGACCGTGGACGAAATCGAGTCCATTCGCGACAGCTACGACCCGAAGTCGCTGTACGAGTCCGACCCACGCACGCGCCGCGCCGTGGACGCGCTCCACGACGGCACCTTTGCCGACGAGGACGGCGCGCTGGCCGAGCTGTACACCTCGCTGCTCGAGGGTGCGAGCTGGCACAAGCCCGACCACTACTACCTGCTCAAGGACTTCCCATCCTACCGCGAAGCCAAGCTGCGTGCCATTCGCGACACGCAAGACGAGATTGAATTTGCCAAGAAGTGCCTGCACAACATCGCTGGCGCGGGCAAGTTCTCCTCCGACCGCACGATCCGGGAGTACGCCGACGAGGTCTGGCAGCTCTGATCGTTCAAAAATGGACGGCGTTCCGCATTGGAATGCCGTCCATGTCTATGTCTCATCAAAGTATGAAGCAGGGCCATCAGCGCCCGGCGCAATTGCCGGAAAACCGCTCACTCGGCGTAGATGAACCGATACAGCGCCTGCCGGTTCGCGCCGGCGTCGGTGATCGTCAGCTTGGAACCATCGTCGTCAAAGGTTCCGTTCACGGGCACGCGCAACTGCTCCATCCCGCCGGCAAACAGCGCCTTCTCGCCCAGCGCGGCGAGCTCGGCGAGGTTCAGGTTCGTCCGAATGCCCTCAAGTCCCTCGGCGATGAAGCGGCCGACCACCACGGGATTCCACAGCCGCTCGCGCAGCTTCTGGAGCATCGCCTCGACCACCGCGCGCTGGCGGCTGGTGCGGACGAAATCGCTGTCCAAACTGCGGATGCGCGCGTAGCCGAGCGCCTGCAGGCCGTCGAGGTGCGTGTTTTCGCCGCTCTGGAGCAGCTCGGACGCCGAATAGCCGAGCCGATAGAACACTTTTGCCGAATCGACGACGTTGATGTTGATCTGCTCGCGCTCCGCCTCCGTGATGTCCAGCTCGATCCCGCCGAGCGCATTGACCATATCGACCAGCGCCGTGAAATCCACGACGATATAGTGCATGATGTTCAGGCCAAACGCCTGGTTGACGGTGCGCATCGCCAGTTCCGGCCCGCCGAACGCATAGGCCGCGTTGATCTTGTTGCGGCCGTGCCCGTCAATTTCGACATAGGTGTCGCGCTGAATGGACGTCAGCCGGAACACGCCGCGGTCGATCGACGCGATCATCATCGTGTCGCTGCGCTGGCTGCCGTCGTTGAGCACGTCCACGCCGAGCACGAGCACGTTGATCGGGCTGGAGGGCAGCTCGGCCGACAGCGCGAGATCGTAATCCGGCTCCACCATGAACAGCGAGACCGGCAAAAAATAAAGACCGACCGCCGCCAACACGGCCAGCACGAGCGCCAGCGCGATCAGCTTTCCGAAAAACCGAAGCAGCGCGCCCAGACAGCCGCCGCGCCTGCGCTTTCGCCTGCGCGGTTTTTTTCTCTCGTAGGATTCATAGTACATGGCATTCTCCATATTCAACCCGCCCGCGGCCGCCGGCCGTCCCGCCGCGGCGCCGGTTGGCTCGGTTGAAATCCCGCCGCCGTGCGCCGGGCAGGCACCGTCCAAATTGCGAGCGGTTCTCCCCCAGCCGCATGGCACCGGCCTTCGCGGCAGACTGTTTCCGCGGTTTCACAACCTACACTTTCGCATACGGACACATCGGACGAACGAACCCGCGATCTTTTTCACGGCCAGTCGTCCCTCAAAACAAAATTTACGAACCCGAAACCAGCAGAAGGACGATCGCCACGATTCCGCAGAGCATGAACAGGACGCCGCCAAACTTCGTACTCTTCAGGTAGAAGTCAGACGGCCCGTCCGCGCGGTAGGATTTCCACTGTTCCGTCAGCTTCCACATCAAATCTGGTTTGAGAAAGAGAAACGCGCCGATCCCG
>NHCFR01400__coassemble_1407_pt1 | contig 12160 bp, 9 predicted proteins | sample NHCFR01400__metabat2_low_PE_007 | metagenome-assembled genome bin NHCFR01400 | reverse complement strand
TTTGTCAATACAAAATTGTGCATTCGGCTGTGGCGCGCGCGTTAATTTCCTGAGAGAAGCCGGGGTAAGCGGAAAGGTTTTCCTCTCATCCCGGCCGTTTACACTTCATCTATCTGCATGCAGAAGCCGCAGAGGTTTGTTTAGAAACTGCAGTCTCCGCCTCTCACCCTGTTCAACGCCACCTTTATTTTCTGAACAAATCCGAGCCTTGGAACGAAAAATTCTCCCTGCCGAAATCATCCTCCATCCATGCAACCATGCATTTACAGAGATTACCCCCCTGCAGAAGCCACAGCGCGCCGGCACCCTCCGCTTCTGGGCCTGTTCAACGGCGTCATTCCTGCGAAGTGCCGGATCTCGGGATGGAAGAACCCGTTTCGCCTAAACAAGCCATTCCCGAATAAAACATCATGCACCCTGCGCATAGAGGTCGGCGGGCGCTCGTTCATCCCTTCGCCCGCCGCGCGCTGGGACATCATGCGTCCTGCGTATAGAGGTCGTAGAGGCTTGCGTAGAGGCCGTGGCGCGCCAGCAGCGACTGATGCGTGCCCTGCTCGACAATGCCCTCGTCGGTCAGGACGAGGATCTTGTCCGCGTTGCGGATGGTGGTCAGGCGGTGCGCGATGGTGAACGTCGTTCGTCCCTTCATCAGCTTTTCGAGCGATTGCTGCACGAGGTGTTCGGACTCGATGTCCAGCGCGCTGGTCGCTTCGTCGAGGATCAGGATCGGCGGATTTTTCAGAAACACCCGCGCGATGGAGATGCGCTGCTTCTGTCCGCCAGAGAGGCGGACGCCGCGCTCGCCGACGTAGGTATCGTAGCCGTCCTCGAGTTCGAGGATGAATTCGTGCGCGCCCGCGAGCTTCGCAGCCCGCACGATGTCCTCGCGCGGCGCGCCGGGGCGGCCGTACTCGATGTTGTCGGCAATCGAGCCGGAAAACATGTAGACGTCCTGCTGCACGACGCCGATGTGGCTGCGCAGCGAATGCAGCGTGAAATCGCGGATGTCCGCGCCGTCGATGCGGATCGCGCCGCCGGTCACTTCATAAAACCGCGGGATCAGGCTGCACAGCGTCGTCTTGCCGCCGCCGGACGGGCCGACCAGCGCGATGCTCTCCCCCGCCCGGACGTTCAGGTTGATGTCGCTCAACACGTTCTTCAGCCCGGAACCGTAGGAAAAGGACACGTGCTCGAAGGCGATTTCGCCGCGCACATCCCCCATCTCCCGCGCGCCGGGGCGGTCGGCGATGACCACCGGCTCGGCCATGACCTCGTTGAACCGCTCGATGCCGGTGATGCCGCGCTGGAACTGCTCCATGAACTCCACGATGCGGCGGATCGAGGTCAGCAGCGTCTGGACATAGAGCAGATAGGCGACGAGATCCTCCGCGGCGATCTGGCCGTTGATCATGTAGATCGCGCCCAGCACGACGACGAGGATGTACATCAGGCCGTCAAACAGCCGCGTGACCGAGTGGAAACCGGCCATGTTGTGGTACATGCCGCGCTTGATGTCGACAAACTTTTCGTTTCCCGCGGCGAATTTTTCCTTCTCGAGCGCCTCATTGGCGAACGACTTGACCACGCGGATGCCGGACAGGCTGTCCTCGACCTGCGCGTTGAGCTCGCCCAGATGAAAGCGCGAATCCTTGAAGCTCTGGCGCATCCGGCGCGAAAAGACGTTTGAACAGAACACCATCAGCGGCAGCGCCGCAAACACGATGACCGTCAGCACGACGTTCGTCTGGCAGAGGATCGCGAACGCCGCGACGATCTTGATCATCGCGATGAACATCTCCTCCGGGAAATGGTGGGCAAACTCAGTGATGTCGTTTAAGTCGGTGGTGATGCGCGACATCAGCTGGCCGATCTTCGTGTTGTCATAATAGCTGTGCGAGAGATCCTGCAAGTGCGAGAACAGGTCGCGGCGCATATCCGCCTCGATGTGCGCGCCCATGATGTGCCCGATGGACTGCATGTAATAGTTTGCGGCGGTATCGATGATGCGCAGCACCAGATAGATCAGGCCGAGCTTGAGCACCGTCGAGACCAGCAGCGTCGTGCCGTCCGTCGCCGCGCCGGTGATGTAGCGCACGATCAGCGGCAGCACCAGGTCGCAGATCGTCGTCAACGAAGCGCAGAACAGGTCGAGCACCATGACCCCCATATAGGGGCGGAAGTACGGGAAAAAGGAGCGAAAGAGCGAGAGCGTCTGGCCGAGCGTGTGCTTCTGCCGTCGATTTTGCATAGGTAAGCCTCCCCGAAAGTCACTACTTTCATCATAAGAAAAGCCTTGCGGCTTGTCAACCGCCGCATCGTAAATTCAGCGCTTGACAAGCCGGAGCCAAGCGTCTACAATAATGGAAAGGATTTTCTGCAGGCAGGAGGTGGGCGCGATGGCTTCCGGACTGCGCGCGAAGCTGCGGGCGATTGGCTCGGCCACGGCTGCGGCACAGCCGCGCGATGCCCGGCCGGGCGGCGTGATCTGCCATGTCCACCGGCTCGACGCCGTGCCGGGGCTGGACGCGCTCTCGCCGGTCGGCCTGCGGCGCATCGGCTGGAGCGGCCGGGCGTTCGACCCGGAAAGGTGCCTGTTCCTCGATACGGAGACGACCGGGCTGTCCGGCGGCGCGGGCACGGTGGCGTTCCTCGTCGGCGTCGGCTTTGTCAAGGGCGGCTGCCTGACCATCGAGCAGTACCTGATGCGCGACTACGCGGACGAGCCCGAGCTGCTGGACAAGCTCGTCAACCGGATGGACGGATTCGACTGCGTGTGCACGTTCAACGGCCGGACGTTCGACATGCCGCTGCTCGAGGCGCGGTTCACCATGGCCCGGATGCGCCACCGCTGGCGCGAGTTGGAAAACCTCGACCTCCTGCCGCCGGCGCGGCGGACGTGGAAGCTCCGGCTGGGCAGCTGCCGGCTTGCGCGCGTCGAAGAGCTGGCGCTCGGAATGCCGCGCGGCGACGACCTGCCCGGCAGCGAAGCGCCAAAGCGGTTCTTTGAATACCTTCGGACCGGCGATCTTTCGCTTCTGGACGCCGTCGTCGAACACAACCGGCAGGACATCGCCTCGCTGGCGACGCTCCTCGTCCGGCTGACCGAGATCTATGCCGAGCCGGAGAAGCTCTCCGAGCGGCGCGATCAATACAGCGTCGGCCGCGCGCTGGAACGGCAGGGCGAACTCGGCCCCGCCCGCGCGCTCTACCGCGTCTCCGCCGTTCCCGCTCCGGCCGGAACGCTGGCCGCGCTGACGGGCGACCGCGTGGCCGGCATGGCGAACTGGCGTCTCTTCCTGATCGCGCGCCGGTCTGGCGATGTCGAGGGCATGCGCTGCACGCTCGAGCAGATGGTTGCGCGCGGTCAGATGCTTCTCGAAGCGCATACAGAGCTGGCCAAGCTGTATGAGCACCGGCTGCACGACATCGGTCGCGCGCTCGACCATGCGCGGCAGGCGCGCGCACTCTGCGCCGCCGGGGAGGCCGAACCGCTCGACCATCGCATCGCCCGGCTCGAGGCAAAGCGCGAGCGAGTGCCAAAGGCGGAGCTGTCCGGGGAAAGCGAACCGGCGCGCCGCGCGAGGCTGCGGGAAAAGCGCCGGGCGCCGGATTGAACCGCGCGGCTTTTCGCCGCGAGGCAGAGCGGTCGCTGTCAACGCCCAGCGGCCTGCGCGGAGTCGATCGCACATTGGGCGGGCAATGCGGCGCGATCTCGAACCACCGGCATTCCCCGCCGCCTGCGGATTCCGGCATTCCGTGCAGGCAGCGTCTGCGGGAAATCACGGATGGGCAATGCATTAAATGGAAAAATTAAGCGTGCAGATCCGAACCGGATCGACGCGAACATCATTTTTGGAGGCTGAAAACTATGGGTTTTTTGGATTCATTGAAGGGCAATACCACGGGCGCCAAGGCGTACCGCACGCATATCTCGGCGATGCAGCTGCGCAAGGCCGGCAAATACGCCGAATCCGAAGCCAAGCTCGACGAGGCGATTCGCCTCTACGGCGAGGCCTACGCGGCCGGTTACCGCAAGACCGCCGCGCTGCAGGGCTATGCGCTTTTGCTGATGCGCCGCGGCGAGTTTGAGCGCGCGCGGGAGATCATGCTCGAGTGCAGCAAGGACAAGTCCATGTCCGCCGACGACCGCTTTTCGCTGCGCATCGATTTCTCCATCTGCCAGTGGAAAATGGGCAAGCTGGACAAGGCGATCGAGACGATCCAGAACGCCGCCCGCGCGAAGAAAAACGGTTCGGTCTACACGACGCTGGGCATGTTCCTGGTCGAAAAGGCGCGCGAGACCGGCGAATTCGAGGAGGCGCTCGCATTCAACGACGAGGCAATGGAGTACGACGACGAGGACGCCGGCGTGCTGGACAACGTCGGGCAGCTCTTCATGGTCATGTCGGAAAAATACCGCGCCGACGGCGATGCCGAAAAGGCGTCGGAATACCATGAGAAAGCGCTCGACGCGCTGAAAAAGGCGAACGAGCTCAAGCCCGATCAGATCTCTTCCGCCTACTATCTCGCCAAGCTGCTGCACGAGGACGGAGACGACGCCAGAGCGCGCGAGCTGCTCGACCACGTGCTGAAGATTCCGTTCTCCTTCATGATGCAGATCAGCCGCGACGAGGCCGAGGCGCTGCGGAAGGCCGTCGGCTGAGGCGCGCAAAGTGAAGAACATACTGATCGTACTGGGCGGCGGGCGTCCGAATGGCAACACCGCACAGCTCGCCTCGGCGTTCCAGCGCGGCGCCGAGGACGCGGGACATCGCGTCGAAACGGTTTCGCTGAATAAAATCGAGGTTCGGGGCTGCCTCGGCTGCAACGCCTGCCGCTATGGAAAGCCCTGCGTGCAGCGCGACGGCTTCAACGGCCTGATCCCAAAGATTCGCTCCGCCGACCTGATCGCCTTCGCGTCGCCGCTGTACTTCTGGACGATCTCGTCCAAGCTCAAGGCGTTCATCGAGCGGTTCTACTGCATCGCCGAGGAGGATCCGAATCCCCCGTTCGGGCGCTACGAGCGGTATCCCGTGCGCGACAGCGTGCTTCTGATGACCTCCGCGGACGATTTTTTCTGGACGTTCGAGCAGGCGGAATCGTACTACCGCTTTGCCATCGTCCGTTACATCGGCTTTCGCGACCGCGGCACGCTGCTCGCCGGCGGCTGCGGCGACACGAACGGCCGCCCAAACATCCAGCAAACGCCGCACCTCGATCGCGCCTACGCCTTCGGCCGTTCGATCTACGAATCAGAACCGTCCGCAGAGAACCGCGTTCCCTGACAAAATGCAAAGGGGCGCTTTATCGCCCTCAGGATGTTGACAAAGTCAACATCCTGCCAGAGTGATGAGAAAACCTGCAAGACAAGGAAACTTACATAGATGTAAGTGACCGCAGTCTGCAAGTACACTGGATGCAGGAATCAAAAATTGCCTCTGACTTCTCCCTTGTCAGGGCAATTTTTTGCGTTTGCGGGCTTTGCGTCTGCCGGCAGGCGCCAGTGGCGCCTGCCGGTCTGTTCCCTTATGCCGCCCGGGCTGTCTTTGCGCGCCGCCTCTTCGGACGCAGGTTGGCGAGGATCGCGCCGACCAGCCCGCCGGCCGTCGCGCCGATGAGCATCTCGCCGAGCATCGGCGCGGTGGAATACGCGCCGCCGCCGAGGCCGACGTACATCGCATAGCCGAGGATCGTGTAGATCAGCGCCAGCGCCGCTCCGGTAAAGAACCCGCGGGTTCCACCCCGCCCGACGGCTACCCGGACGCCCAGCGCAATGGCGGCCAGCTTGAGAACCTGGTTGAGCGCCGTGAGCAGCCCGTCGGAAATGCGCGCGAAAACGACGAGCGCCGCAAGGACGAGCATGCCCAGCAGCGTCAGCGCAATGGCGAGCAGAAGCCCTTTGAGGATGGAGAGGACGACATTTGCGCGGTTGATGGACATGAAAAGACCCCCTCAATGCTTTTGTTCGAGCATATGAGGGGGTTGACCTCGCTTATGCGTCTATCCGCAGACGGTGCAGTAGCCGAGGCTCGACGTGCCTTCCTCGATGGACGCGCCGGTGAAATAGGCCGTCACATCTGAAAGCTCTTCCGCATAGCGCAGCGGATGGCCCTCCGGGATGTAGATCAGCCCCGCCGTAAACGTCGAGCGGCAGTTCGACGTCGCCACGCGGTACGACCGCCTGCAAATGGTCATCTCACGGTGCATGTTGCAGTACTGGGTCGGCTGTGTGCCGTCGAGATAGTAGTCCGTGGTCGTCGTATGCCCGTTGGCATCGCGGCGGCACGCGGCAGTCGGCAGCATTCCGGAGACGGAGCAGACTTCGCAGAGCACCAGATTGTAGTCCTCGGCCGTGCCGCCCATGATCTCGCGGTCGGATGTGCATCCGGTCAGCAGATGGACCTGAGTCATAATGGCCGCCCAAAGCGGCGCAGCATAGGTGCTGCCGGTGGCGTCGGTGGCCAGCGGACGGTAATTGTCCGAGCCAATCCAGACCGCCGCGGCGTAGTAGCCCGTCATGCCGGCGAACGTCACGCCGACGTAGTCCTCGTTCGTGCCGGTCTTGCCGGCGACGGTCAGCCCGCCGAAATTCGCACGCGAACCGGTGCCGACACCGGAGGTGACGCAGCCCTCGAGCAGATCGACGAGCAGCCACGCAGTCGACGGCTTGAACACATCGCGCGTGATCTGCACTTCGGTCACGTCGATGTAGACGCTCCCATCCGGGTTGAGCACCTGCGTAAACGCATACGGCTCCAGATAGGTGCCGGAGTTGGCGATCATGCCGAACGCGCTCGCAAGCTCGATCATCGTCGGCGACGAAATGCCCAGCACGAGGCCCGCGCCGGTGGCCGTGATGTGGTCGGGATCGATGCCCATCATCAGCAGGTAGCGAACCGAATTCTCAATGCCGACGTACTCATACAGCGCGTGCGCCGTGGACGTATTGTGCGAGCGGTTGATCGCATAGCGCATCGATTCGATTCCCGTGTAATCGCCGGATTCGCTGAAGTTCCGCGGATATCCGGTCTCGCTCGTCCAGCCCTCGATCGGAATCGGCAGGTTGAGCACCGGCGACGCCGGCGACGCGCCCAGGTCGATGGCCGGGCCATAGACCGACAGCGGCTTGAGCGACGAACCAACGGGCATGTTCATCTGATAGGCGCGGTTGAGCTGCAGGCGCTGCACCGGCTCCGAACGGCCGCCGATGATGGCGACCAGCTCGCCCGTGTGCCAGTTGACCACCGCCGCCGCGCACTGCGGCTGAACGACCGTCAGATATTCCCCTCCGCCCAGCGAAGCCTGGGTCGAGGCGTCGTTGGAATGGCGCATGGACGGATAATCCGACCAGTTGGTGATGACGTCCTGAACCGCGGACTGCACCTCGGCGTTGAGCGAGGTGAACACCGTGTAGCCGCCGTTGCGCAGCTTGGTCTCCATGGCGCTGCGGTTGGTCGAGTTGTCCTCCAGCCCCTCCACGCGCAACATCTTGGTGACGACATCGTAGATCGCATATTCGACATAATAGGCGTTGTCGTACATCGCGTCGGAGCTGGCCGTCGAGGTCTCAAGCACGGTGAGCGCGTCGTTGATGGCGGCGTCGTACTCCTCCTGCGTGATCATCTGCTGGTCGAGCATCTCGCCGAGCACATAGTCGATGCGCGTGTTCAGCGCCTCTACATCGCCGCTTCCATAATAGCAGCGGCGGGGATTGTACCGCGTGGGATTTCGGATCATGCCCGCCAGCGCGGCGCACTCGCGCAGCGTCAGCTGGTCGAGGTTCTTCCCGAAGTAGTCCAGCGCCGCGATGCGCACGCCGTAGCTCGAGCCGCCCAGGTAGATGATGTTCAGGTAGGCTTCGAGGATCTCCTCCTTGCTCAGCTCCTTTTCGACCTCGACGGCCAGATACGCCTCCTGCACCTTGCGCTTGTAGTTCTGGTCGCTGGAGAGCATGGTCAGCTTCACCAGCTGGCAGGTCAGCGTCGAGGCGCCCTGCGTATAGCCGCCCATCACGTTGTTGATGATGGCGCCGATCTGGCGCTTGATGTCAATTCCGTGGTGCTCGAAAAAGCGCGCGTCCTCGACCAAAATCACGGCGTTGATGAGGTTTTCGGGAATCTCGTCGATTTCGACGTAGATTCGGTTCTCCGTGCCGCTGAATTCGGTGATGAGGTTGCCCTCGCTGTCGTAGATGAACGACGTCTGCGCCTGCGCGCCGATGGCCTCGAGGTCGAGGTCGGGCGTCGTGTCGATCCACGCCTTGCCGACGCCGACGATCAGCCCCGTGCAGGACAGGCCGATCAGCAGCACGACGAAGAACAGCATCCGCACCGTCATGAACACGACCGAGAGCAGGAAGTTCCTCTCCGTATCGCGCGGCTTGAAGATCGTGTATTTCCGGCTCATGATTCCTCCGTATCTCTGAATTTGCGTTTGCGGCGCGCCCGCGCGCCGGCATTCCTGCACTTTCTATTATAGCACAGCGTCGGCGGGCGTGCGCGGCAATTCCATGGCAATTTTATGAAGTTCGCCGAATCGTGCGGCTCAATTTTCGTGAATATTGATGTTCACGCCGTTGACCGCAACGCCCTCGTCCGCGCGAATGAGGATGTATTTGAATCCGTCGATCACGCGCGTCTCGATCAGGTCGCTGCGCTCTGGGTTGACCTGAATGACGACGTCGGGCGTGCGCACCTCGAACTTGCGCGTCTCGACGATGTTCTGCGCCGTGAGCGAATGGGCCGCGCCAAACTCCGCGTCGAACTTCTCCTCAAAGGCGCTGACCCGCTCCTCCGGCACGCCGCAGGACTCGAGCATGTCGCGCACCTCGCGCTTGGTGACGGCTGCGGGCTCGGCATCGCGGTCGGACTTCTGCTCCTCCACGCGCTCGCGGATCTGTTCATGGACGCTCTGCACGACGTCGTAGCTCAGGTCGTCGCCGACGGCGTCCTCCAACAGCGCCTGAAAGGTCTCGCGCTGCGCTTCGGCAGGCATGGGCGAATCGGTATTGAACACGGCCGAGACAAAATCGTCGTGCATGTCGGCGGTATCGCGCGTGTAGTACAGCGCGGAATAGATGTTCGCGGCGCGGTCGTCAAACGCGGGGAACATGAAGCCCAGCTCCGGCGCGGCGACTACCCAGTCCAGTTCGCGATCGTGGAATTCATTGTCCTCGGCGTAATAGCTCAGCGCCGGGCGGCTGAGCTTCACCGGACAGACGCAGCAGACGATGTAATCGAAAACCTCCTCGGACGCATCATCGACCTTCAGTTCGTCCCGCGTCCGGTAAGGCAGGTCATAGGCGTCGTGCGTCAGCAGGATCAGGTAGTTGCCCTCCAGCTCGAGCGCGTCAATGACCTTTTGATAAAAGGCCTCCACGCCCTCGTCGACCTTGAGCGCCGTGTTGCGCATCGCGCTGAGCAGCCGGTGCTCCTCGCCGTCCATCACCTGATCGGGGCGAAACGTCATCTCCACGAGGTTCTTCCCCGGCGCGCCGGACAGCACGCGGCGGAACAGCGCGAGGTACTTCTCCGCCTCCTCCTGCGGAAACGACAGAAGCGGCCGGTTGAACACGGACACGATTTCGCGCTTTTCGTTGACATAGCAGCCGCGGATCAGCGAAATGGCGGATTTATCGGGCTGAAAGCGGCGGCGGATTTCGGCAATTTCTCTGCGATTCATAAACTCCCTCAGTTTCATGGCCGGAAGACCGGCGCGTAATGGATGTTGAAACGGGATGCGGACAAAATCCGTCCGCATCGCCCGGGACAATCCGGATATTTTATTATAGCATGAAATCTTGCGCGATTCTCGACAGAAAGCGAAAGTTTTGGTAATGCCCGGAAACAGCAAGGGCGGATGGGAACTTTCCCATCCGCCCAAAATCACTCGCGGTCATCGTCGCCGTAGCAGTCATCGCACAGGCCGTCCGACTGGTTGGCGCAATCGTCGCACAGCGGCGCGCCGCAGCCGCAGCAGCGCCGGAAGCTGCGCGAATCGGCCACGCGGTGGCAGCAGCTGCATTCGATCATCGACAAGCAAACCACCTCCTTTGGCTTTCGCCTCAGGATCAGTCTGCCCCGATGCGCGCCCGGCTATGCGCGCGCCCGCTCCCATGCCTCGCGGGATTTTTCCTCGCGGAACTGGTTGACGTAGAGCCGGTAGTAGTAGCCGCGCTGCCTGAGCAGCTCGCGATGCGTGCCGCGCTCGACGATCCGCCCGCCTCGAATGACGAGAATCACGTCCGCGCTGCGGATCGTCGACAGCCGGTGCGCGATGATGAAGCTCGTGCGCCCCTCGAGCGCGGCGGCGATGGCCGCCTGCAGCTTCTGCTCGGTTTCGGCATCGACGGAGCTGGTCGCCTCGTCGAGAATGAAGATGGCCGGATTGGCGATCAGCGCGCGGGCGAAGGAGATCAGCTGCTTCTGCCCGGTGGACAGCCGGCCGCCGCCCTCGCCGACCTGCGCGTCGTAGCCGTCCTCCAGCTTGAGGATGAAATCCTCAGCTCCGACCATGCGCGCCGCCCGCTCGACCTCCTCGTCGGTGGCGTCGAGCCGGCCGAAGCGGATGTTCTCGCGGATGGTGCCGGAGAACAGATGCGGCTGCTGAAGCACATAACCCAAGTGCGATTGCAACCAGAGGATGCTGCGCTCGCGGTAGTCGACGCCGTCGATGAGAATCCGGCCCTGCGCCGGCTCGTAAAACCGGCAGACGAGGTTGACGATGGTCGACTTGCCGCTGCCCGTCTCGCCGACGAGCGCGACCGTCTGCCCCGCCGAGACCTTGAGCGAAAAGTCCGAGAGCACTTCCTCGCCGGTGCTGTAGTGGAACGAGACGTGGTCGAACTCGATGTCGCCCCGGATGTCCGGCCAGTTTTCGCGGCGCGGCTCGAAGCTGTCGCCGAACCGTTCGACGACCTCGGGCGTATCCGCGATCTCCGGCTCCGTCTCCAGCATGCTCACCACGCGCTCTGCCGCCGCCTGCGACGCCTGCAAATCGGCAAAGATGCGGGCGATGTTGCTGATCGGCTCGAAGATGCCGGTGGCATACTGCACAAACGCCGCCAGCGTGCCGACGGAGACCAGCTGCGGCACGTGGAACACGTCCTGTCCGCCCTTCCAGAGCACCAGCGCCGTCGCCACCGCGCCCAGACTGGTGACGATCGGCATGAACAGCGCGCTCAGCACCGCAGCGCGGACGGAGGCCGAGCGCATGATCCGCGTCAGCAGTGCAAATTCCTCGCAGTTCGCCCGCTCACGCCTGAGGGTCTTGGTGGTTCTCGCGCCCATGATGCCCTCGTTGAACGCGCCGGTGATGCGCGAATTCGTCTTGCGCACGGTTCGGTAGCCCGCGAGGATGCGCTTCTGGAACCACACGGCCGCCACGGCGATGACCGGCACGACCGCCAGCACGATCAGCGCGAGCCGCGCGTCGAGCATGAACATCGCCGCGGCCGTGATGAGGATGTACCCGCCGCTCCAGATCAGGTCGTTCAGCCCCCACGCGACCATCTCGCCCAGGCGGGGGATGTCGCTCGTCATGCGGGCGATGATGTACCCGACCGGCGTCTGGTCGTAATAGGAGAACGGCAGCTCGCTCAGCCGCCGGAAGCCGAGCAGGCGGATGTGGCGGTTGATCCCGCACTCCGCCCGGCCAGAGAGCCAGCTGTTGGCATAGATGCACGCGGCTTGCACCAGGATCGCCGCGGCATAGCGCGCGGCAAACCCCGCCAGCCCGCCGGCCTGACCGGCGATGATAAAGCGGTCGAGCGCCTCGCGCGTCAGCAGCGGAAAGAGCGTGTCGCACAGCGCGGAGACGATCAGCGTCGCGGCGCTGATGAGCAAAAGCCGCCTGTAGGGCTTGATGTAGCCGGCCAATCGAAGCCAAAGCCCCGCGTCCAGCCGCCGTGTAAAGTCCTTTTCCTGTTGTTGCTGCATGGTCTGCCTCCGTATCTCACGCGGTCTCCCGGTTCAGCTCGTCCTCGAGCGCCGCCTGAATGCGGTAGACGCGGCGGTACAGCCCGTCCTCGGCGATCAGGTCAGCGTGCGTGCCCTGCTGGGCGATGCGGCCGTCCTCGACGACCAGGATCCAGTCGGCATCGGCCAGCGTGGTGATCCGGTGGGAGATGAGGATCACCGTGGCCCCCTCCATCTGCTCTCTC
>NHCFR01400__coassemble_1389_pt1 | contig 12299 bp, 9 predicted proteins | sample NHCFR01400__metabat2_low_PE_007 | metagenome-assembled genome bin NHCFR01400 | reverse complement strand
CTGCCTGAGTGTCAGGAGCATGAAAGTGCTTCCTGGCACTTTTTTTGTGGCTTTTCTGTGAATTTGATTAAAAAGTCCTTGACAACTTGTTTCGGGCGAGACCGCCATGAGCTTTTCCAGCCCCGCGCCGGCGGAAGGATCCCCCGTGGCGGAGGCCAGCCCGGCCATCGCCGCGCGCAGATTCGCGCGATCCTCCGGCGTCAGCAGCTGGCGCTCCATACGAAAGCCCTCGACCAGCGCATAGCCGCCGCATTTTCCCGGCAGCGATTCCACCGGAATGCCCGCCCGGCCGAGCGCGTCGATGTCGCGCTGGATCGTCCGAATCGAAACCTCAAACCGCTCGGCCAGTTCGCGCGTCGAAGTCCTTCCGTGGTTGAGCAGATAGAGCGTCAGCGCATACAGCCTGTCGTGCTTCATGGTTCCTCTTGCAATCAAAAGCCCTCCGCCAGCGCGGAGGGCTTGCATCCGGGTTATTCCTTTTCAGAGAGCGCGCGAAGATCCCGCTTGGCCGAATGTCCGCGCCATGCGTGGAGCACCAGCGCCAGCGCGATGACGCCGTAGGAGATGAACACGCGGAAGTATTCGCCGATGGCCGCGTCGCCGAACAGGTTCTTGCCGGCCAGCGGCGCCACGATGAACAGCGTGTGGAACAGTATGCAGCCCAGCAGCGCCTGCCCGTTCGTCGCACGGACGATGGACGCGCCGCCGACGAGGATCGCCGCGCCGGCATACAGGCCGACCTGCTCGTGCGCGCCGTAGGTCTGGAACAGGCCGAAGTTCTGCACGTAGATCAGCTGGCCGAGTCCGGCGAGCACCGTGGAGATCATGATGGCGATCACGCGGGTGCGATCGACGTTGATGCCCGCCGCGTTCGCAACCGTCATGTTCTGGCCGACCGCGCGGAACTGCTGGCCGAGGCGCGTGCGCATGATGGCGACGTTGGCCAGGCACAGCAGGCCGATGACCGCGAAGGTCACCACCGGAATGTTCAGCGAGGAAAAGCCGGATTTGATCGCGGGGATCTGATACAGCGCCAGCACGGCAACCAGCACGCCGAGCGCGATGCCGCCCTTCTTCGCGGAAACCTTCTTCAGCGCCATCCGGACGATGCAATAGACGATCGCCGCGGCCATGCAGATGTAGAACGCCGTATTGAAGTTCAGCCGCCAGAGGCCGTCGAGCGAGGAGGCAATCCGGTGAAGGTCGATCGTGTTCGCCACGCCCGTGGAGCCCATGATGACCAGGCCGTCCGTGTGCAGCGGAATCAGGTTGCCGAAGATGAACAGGAACAGCAGCTGATACAGTCCGTTGGCGAAGTAGCCGAGGATCAGGCCGCCAATCATCTCCTGTCCCTTCATGCGGTTGAGCAGCTTGCCGATCAGGAAGCCGAACAGCGCCGCAATCGGAATCGTCATCAGCGCAGCGACGGCAAAGCCGCCGAGGCCGGGGATCTGCCATTCGGTCACCCACAGCGCCGCGATCTGCGCCGCCATGGCGCCGATGGTGATGGCGAAGTTGATGCCCATGCCAGCGATGATCGGAATGATCAGCGCCAGAACGATAAACGCGTTGCGCGAAAGTCGGCCGAGCAGCTCATAGGCCACGTAGCCGAGCGACTGGCCCGAGAAGAAGAACGAAACGACGCACAACACCACAAACATGACCGTGACGGCATTGTCGCGCAGCAGAGTCTGAACATTCTTACGCACGCTGGTCACCTCCCGACTTGGTCAGCGCGTAGAGTATGATGCCGTTGGAGATCAGGATGCGCATCGTCTCCGAAATCGTCGATTGCGGAACGAGCGCGTTTGCCACCGGCATGCCCAGCGTCAAAACGCCCTGGAACAGGAACGTTCCGATCAGCACGTGGCTGATCTTGCAGCGCGAGGTCGAAGCGCCGCCGATCAGGATTGCGGAAGCCGCGACGAAGCCCATCTGGCGCGGCGCGGTGTACAGCTGCATGAAGCCGTAGCTCTGCGAGTAGACCAGAATGCCGACTGCGCCGAGCATCGTCGAAATCATCGTGCCGATGATGCGCATCCGGTCGACGTTGACGCCGGTCGCCTCGGCAAAGCGGCGGTTGTTGCCGACCGCCATCATCGCCACGCCCGTGCGCGAGCGCATGAACAGCCACACCAGATAGCAGCACAGCACCATGAACAGCAGAAGGCCCGTCGGAACCGTAAACCCGCCGATGCTGAACGACAGGAAGTTGTCCAGAAGATGGCCAAACGACGTGGAATCGCTCATGACGATCGTGTTGCGCAGGCCGGTGCCCAGCGGCCAGCGCAACTCCAGCGAGTTGAACGGCAGCACCAGCCATGCAATGCACATCAGCGAGACGATCGAGAATCCGACGTAGGTCGTAACCGACATCTCACTGCCCTTCAGCCGGTTGAGCAGCATGCCGTACAGCGCGCCCGTCACGGCCGAAATCGCCATGCCAACCACGCACGCGAACAGGAATCCCAGCCATCCGCCGATCTGCCATTCGATGGCCAGCAGGCCGCCGATCAGGCCGCCGACGATGCCGATCGGCAGGCCGAGGTTCAGCCCGATGCCGCACTGAATGCCCGGCACCATCGCAAGCACGAGGATGGAATTCATGCCCATGCGCACGAGCGTGTTGCTCATCAGCCCGCTCAGCGACAGGTCGTACAATAGCGCGACCACGCACAGCAGCACGAAGAACAGACCGATGATCATGCGCGGCACGCCGAGCTTTTTGATGAGCGCCGGATAGAAGAACACGACCAGACCCGCCAGGATCAGCCCGATGCCGACGTAGATCAGATCGTCGCCATAGCGGATGATCCGCGCCTGCAAGCCGTTTTCCAGCGCCGCGCTGCCGCCCGCTGCGGCAAAGCGGTCGTACTCGCTGGCGAAGTCGTCGCCCGCCTGCGAGACGATGTCGAAAATCGTGCTCTCCAGCGTATCGAGCGCTTCCTGATCGAGCGTATCATACAGCGCCATCAGCTCAGTGCAGACGCTGGCATACTGCTCGTCGGCAATCGCGCGCAGCTCGTTCATCCGCTCGGTGGCGACGAAGCCGGACATGTCGACCTCGACTTCCTCCTCCTCGGCGAGCATCGCATCCAGATCCGCCTCAGAGGTGATCTGAGAAGCATCCACCTCTTCCTCAGTCTGGTCAAGCGCGCCGGACGCCTCCATCTCGGCGATATACGCCGCCTGCGCCGCGGCCTCCTCGGCCCGGTAATCGGAAAGCGCAGCGTTCAGCGTCTCCAGCGCCGCATCCAAGCCGGTCGTATCGGCCGTCTCATAGTCGAGCAGGTTCGCAGAAGAATTGTTGCGCGCCTCCTCCTCGGCGGCCGCGACGGCTTCGCGGATCTCTGACATGCTCGCGCCGGCCGCCTGCGCCGCCGCGCGCGCCTCGTCGGCCGCGATGGCGACGTAGGATTCCACGGCGCCCTCGCCCGTGGCGATCAACACCGAGCGCGTGCGCATGGCGGTGAGAATCTCATCGCCGATCTGGCTGTCGCGCTGGCTCATGCCGACGGCGCCGGTCACAATCAGCGCCGCCGCGAGCACAAAGATCAAGACAGAGGCAATCGCTCTGGCCTTTTTGTTACCCATTGACACTGCCTCCCTCCTGGTTCGGCCGGATGCCGGACATGGCAAGGCCGAAGTTGACGTCGGTATCCGTGGCCTTCAGCACGTCCACCGCATGACCCTCCGAGATGATCGCAATGCGCCCGCAGATCGAGCGCAGCTCCATCAGCTCCGACGAGACCATGACGATCGTCATGCCCTGCTCGCGGTTGAGCCGCACCAGCGTCTCCAGCACGAGCTTCTTCGCACCGATGTCGATGCCGCGCGTCGGCTCGGAGACGAACAGCAGCTTCGGACGCATCAGCAGCGCGCGGGCGATGCAGACCTTCTGCTGGTTGCCGCCCGACAGCGTTCCCGTGTGCTGCAGCGCCGACGTGCAGCGAATGTCCAGATCCTTGATCATCTGGTTGGCGACCTTGCGGATCTTCCGGCCGTCGCGCAGAGTAAACAGCGGCCTGAGCCCCATCAGGTATTCGCCCTTGATCTGCATGGCGTTGAACACAATGTTGTCCTCGATGGACTGCTCGAGCAGCAATCCGACGCCGCGCCGGTCTTCGGAGACCATCGCCAGGCCGCTTTGCAGCGATTTGCGCGGGTTGTCCAGCTCGTGGCTCTGGCCAAAAACCTTGACTTCGCCCGCGGCGGGATACAGTCCCATGATGCCGTTCGGAATGCCGATCTTGCCCTGTCCGGCCAGACCGCCGATGCCGAAGATCTCGCCCTCGTAGACCTTCAGCGAGACATCGCGCACTTCTTCGCCGGGCATATCGACCCGCAGATGGTTGACTTCGAGCGCCACCTTGTCGCCATGCGGCTTGTCGCGGTCCGGCGCGCTGACCACGCTCTCGCCCTTTCGGCCAATCATCAGCTCGGCCAGCTCAAGCGTGTTGGTCTGCTTCGTCTCGCGAACGGCCACCAGCTTTCCATCGCGCAGGATCGTGATCGAATCCGCCGCGGCGATGACTTCGTCCAGGCGGTGCGTGATGAAGATGATCGCAATGCCGCTCGCGGCGATCTGCTTCATGACGCCGATCAGCTGATCCGCCTCCGACTCGGTGAGCACGGCGGTCGGCTCGTCGAACACGAGCAGCTTGACGCCCTTCTTGTCGATCTCGCGCGCGATCTCGACGAACTGCATGTAGCCGACCGGCAGACCCTGCACGAGCGTGTATTCGTCAATCGACATGCCGACCGAATCCAGCGCCTTGCGCGCGTCCTTCGCCATGGCCTTCATGTCCAGCGTTTCAAGGTTTTTGCCGAGCACGCGGCTGATGGGATTCGGCCGGGTGATCTCGCGATTGAGCTTGATGTTCTCGGCAATTGTAAATCCCGGCAACAGCATGAATTCCTGATGCACCATGCCGATGCCCTTCTCCATCGCGTCGTGCGGCGAATGGATGTTGACCGTCTCGCCGTCCAGGCTGACCGTGCCGCCGAACCCGCCGGTCGAATGGATGACCGGCATGCCGAACAGGATGTTCATCAGCGTCGATTTGCCCGCGCCGTTTTCGCCCAGCAGGGCGTGAATCTCGCCCGGCCGGACAGAAAGCGAAACATCCTCCAGCACGGTATTTTCGCCGTAGCGCTTGGTAATGTTTTTCATTTGAAGCACGTATTCTGCGCCCAAATCGTCCTACCTCCTCGTAAAGGGGTCTGTCCCCGCCCGAAAGCCGTCCGGGGAATACGAATCTCGCTTTAAAATGGGATGCCTTCGGCGGCCGCCGCCGGAGGCGCCTGCCCCGACCGCGTCTCATTTTAAAACGGGATTCGCATGATTGAAAACCGACCCGCCCGAAACCGGGCGGGCCGCTCGACCGGCGGCACATCTTGAAGCCAGCCGGCTTGCGCCAACGGCGCTATGCTCGCTTTGGGTTCGTGCAAAACGCAGCGGCTTCCGCCACTTCGCGGTTCCGCACGGCCAACGGATCGGGATTAGGCCTCGGTCGTCTCCTCGGCGGCAGCATCCTCAGCGGGCGCTTCCTCAGCAGCAGCGTCCTCGGCGGGCGCTTCCTCGGCAGGAGCCTCTTCCGCAGCGGCGTCCTCAGCGGGCGCTTCCTCAGCGGGGGCTTCTTCCGCAGCAGCCGCATCCGGGCCGTTCACGCCGCCCGGCAGATAGTCCGCGAAGTTGACCTGGCCCAGCAGGATGGTGTAGTAGTTCTCGAGCGTGGTGCCCTCGGCATTGGTGTAGTTGTCCAGCACAGCGCCGGGCGCCTTCTCCTCGAACTTGGCCAGCAGCGCGTCGGCATCGTTGCGGGAGGTGATGTCGCCGTTGATGTAGTCCACCGCGTACTCAACGCCGATCTCGATGATCGTCATCGCAACCGGAGACGGCCAGGTGCTGAAGCGGCCCACCGCATCGTGCTCTTCGAGCGCGGCAGCAATCGCCTGCAGCGCAGCCACGTCGTCGCCGCCGACCTCGAGCTCAAGGCCCAGCGTGGACGGGAAGCCGTGGTACGGAGACGGGCAGCAGGGCAGCGGATAGTAGGCGTTCGGCTGATCCAGAACCGCCGTCTGCAGCGCCGGCTGCATACCGCAGTTCGTGGTGAAGAACGCGACCTTCTGGCCCGCATAGGTTTCCATCTGGCGCGGCACATCCTCGAGGATGAACTGCTGGGACGCGGAGACGCCCGCCTCAGCGGTCGGGTCCGGCGCAGTCACATCGACGAACTCAATGCCCAGCGCTTCCGCATTCTCCTGCAGCAGCGTGTGGCGGCCAGCGATCAGCTCCATCGCCATGTGGCGCGGGAAGGAGTAGTGGATGAACACGTCGATGCCCCACTCGGCGCACTGCTCCATGATGCTGTCGCCCTGACCGATTTCATCGGCGTAGAGGACGATGTCGGCAGCCGCGGAGATGACGGCCGGGTCTTCCTGCGGAGTGCCGGCGATGAGCAGGATGTCGTCGCGGCCAAGCTCGCCGCGAATGCGCTCGAAGCCAGCGGTCGCGCCCGGAACGGCCTGGCACATCACGATGGCCTTGACGTCCGGATCAGAGGCGAAGGCCACCAGCTTGGAGATGGTGGTCTCCATCTCGGAGGCAAAGTTATCCGGATAGGTATCGGTGATGATGTGATCCGCGCCCCAGGTCTCGACGGCCTGTTCAGCCGCGCGGAACTCTTCCTCGCCCTGAGAGACGGTGCCCGTCAGGATGGCGACCTTCCAAGTCCCCTCTTCCTCCGCAGATGCGAAGGCCGCGAGGCTCAGAACCATCAGAGCAACGAGAAGCAGGCTCATCAGTTTCTTCATGTGATTTTCCCTCCAATTCAAATTCCCTATAACTTCAATCCACGCGGATTGCAATATAGGCTCCGTTGGCCGGCATAAAAACTATGTTTCTTTATTATAACATCAAGTCCACCATTATGCAATAGGGGATTGCATATTTCGCTTTGTAAAAATTCGCGCGAATGCCAAATATTCACCATGTGCGTTAATAATGCGTATATTATGGCTCTTTTTACACATCCATCCGTCATTTTCTTAAAAATAAGAAGGACATCCGCCATTTTTCGGAAATGCCCTCGCAAATTATCCGGTCTCGAAGCCATACGCGCCGCAGCGGCTCAGGGGCTCGGGATCGCCATGCTGTTCGCACAGCCGGCCGCCAACGGCCCGGCAGGCGCGCGGCGCATCCTCCTGCCCAGAGCCCATCGGACAGCAGGGCCTTTTGCGGTCGATCCGGCAATTGTGCTGCACGCCGGTTGGGCCGCTGCCGGCGCGCGTGCAGGTCACGGCGCCGCTGAGCATGCGGCAGAACGGCGCTTCAAAAAACGCGTTGACATCGTTCCCCTGCCCCCAGCGATGGGTGCACTTGAGGAAATTTGGCAACGGAATGAACCGCGATTCTCCGCGGACTTTTTTATTTCACACCAATGCGCTGGAAAGCGCCCCGCATTTTTACTATACTGGCGGTGGCGCGCGGGAAAAAAGGGCGACCATGCGCGACCGATCATGCGGCGAGGTGTTACCATGGACAAGCTCTACCGGGCGGCCGGCACGGTCGACCGCGATTTCGTCGGACAGATTACCTACACGATCTGCCTCGACCACCCTCTGCACGAGCTGGACATCGAGTTCAGCTTCGACAAACAGCGATTTCAGGAATCGGACGTCACCCCGGCGCTCATCGCCGAGACGGCGCAGATCTGCCGCGAAAAGTACGGCCTGACGGGCACGGAGGACGACGTGCGACGCGCGATCCTTGGCAAAATGAAGACCGAGATCCACACGCTGGCGACCATCAACGACGAGTTCATCGGCTGCGTGCACAAGCAGCTGACCCACCGGCACATGCACTACGCCTGGCCGGACGCCTCGGAGGGCTGCATCCCCCGCGAGACGTTTGAGGGCGTGCTGAAGGTCACGGTGCTGGTGTTCAACGTCATCCAGGATGATACGCACTATTCGCTGACCGTGCGCGGCGAGTGAAGGAGGTTCCCATGCTCAAGCGATTTGAACTGCACAACCACACCACGGAGTCCGACGCCTCCATCACCTGCGCCGAACTGGTCGACCTCATGGCGCGCGACCGCGTGGATGCGTTCGCGCTGACCGACCACAACACCATCTCCGGCCACCGGATCGTAAAGAAGATATTGGAAGAGAAAAAGCCGCCGGTTCAGTGCGTCTACGGCATGGAGTACACCACCTACTACGGCCACATCCTCTGCCTGAACCTGCGCCGTTACGTGCCGTGGGACTCCATCGACCGCAACTGTCCGGAGAAGCTGTTCCGCGCCTGCCGCGAAGCCGGCGCGCTCGCGGGCATCGCGCATCCGTTCTCCTATGGCGCGCCGTTTGCGCGCGGCTGCCGGTTTGAGATGACGGTGACCGACTTCTCTCAGGTCGATTTCATCGAGGTGTTCAACAACTCCGAGCCCCTGCACGAGGTCAACGAGCGCGGCCTGAACGGGTGGCAGGCGCTGGTGCTGCGCGGCGAAAAGCTGGCCGCGACGAGCGGCATGGACCTGCACGGCGCGCGGGACATGTCCATGAACTTCGCCACCTACGTTGAGGGCGAACCGAACGGCGATCCGGCTTTGGAGCTCGAGCGCGCCATCCGCAGCCAGCAGACGTGGCTGTCCAAGGGCTTGGCGCTGCGCTGGTCGCTCGATGCAGACGGCGGCGCGCGGTTCTGGCTGGAGGACGTCCGCAAGCCGGGCTTCGTGCCGAGCGATTCCTATCTGCTCTCGCTGACCGATGCGAACGGGGAGCGCACCTTCGACATCACCGCCGGGGAGCGCGCGCTGTCCGCCGCCGAGCTCGGCGACGCGCCGGTGATCATCCCCAAGCTCTACGGCGAAAGCCCGCAAATCGAAGACCTCGTCTGCCTCGCGCCCGTGATCCGGCGGTGACTCAGATCCCTGCCAATATGAAAGCCGCCCGCCGGAGAGCAGCCCGGCGGGCGGCTGGCACTGGCGGGTCATCCCGCCCTTAATATTACATTTCCGGCTGGAGCAGGCCGTAGCTGCCGTCGTGGCGGCGATAGAGCACGCACAGCGTGTCGATTTCCTCGTTGAGGAACAGGAAGAAATCATGGCCGAGCAATTCCATCTGGGCGATGGCGTCCTCGACGCTCATCGGCTTGACGCCAAAGCGCTTGATGCGCACGACGTCGTAGCTCGGCTCCTCGACGGCCTCCTCATTCTCCGCCGCCTCGAGCTCAGACGGGCGAATGCGCTTTTCGAGCTTGGTGCGGTGGCGGCGAATCTGGCGCTCCAGCTTCTCCACCGCGCGGTCAATGGACATATACATGTCGTTGGAGCATTCCTCCGCGCGCAGGATGAGTCCGCCGACCACGACGGTGATCTCCACGATGTTCCGCGCGCCCTTTTGCAGCTTGAACCGCACGGTGACCTCCGGCTCATCGCGGAAGTAGCGCTCGAACTTGCCAAGCTTCTTTTCCACGCGCGCCTTGAGGGTATCGGTGACTTCCATTCCCTTGCCGGTATAGATGTACTTCATGGTATTCGCTCCTTTATATCAAAATGACGCCGTCGGATCCGGGCGAAGCCCATGCGGCCCCGCCTCAGGTTCGCGCGCCGCGCGCTGCGAGGTTGTCGATCGGAGACGCGCTGCGGAGCGAGCCTTGCCTTAACGTCTCGTTTACTACCTTCTACATCCGCCTCCGTTTTTCCTGCATCCCGTGCAAAAAATTCAAAATTATTTGATCTCTCCGCGCGATGAATCCACGCTCTTTCCCTTCTTCCGCCCGGAAGCAGGCCGCTTGGCGCCTTCCGCCGGCTTGCCGCTCGCCTTGCCGGCCGTCCTCTTCGCCGACCGTCCCGCGCGCGCTCTGGATGCTTCCCGTTCAAACTGCACGCCCTCGGGCGCCTGCTTCGCCGCGTCCACCAGAAATTGCGAAAACCGCCGGATGCCGGACATGAACCGCGCCGACTTCGCCCGGCGCTGGTCGAGGTCGGCGTAACCGGCCAGCTCGGCGAGCGCCTTTTCCCACTTGCCCGTGGTCACGGCGGAGGCGATCTGCACCGGTACGACGTCGATCAGCTGCCGCCCCTTTTCGGTGGAGACGATCGACTTGCCCGACCGCTTCGCGTAGCCGACCTCGATCAGCCGCTCGATCACCGCCGCGCGCGTAGCCGGTGTGCCGAGGCCGGACGACTTCATCTGCTCGCGCAGCGCCTCGTCCTCGATGTCGCGGCCGGCGTTTTCCATGAGGTTGAGTATGGAGGAATCCGTGTGTGCGCGCGGCGGCTTGGTCTTGCTCGCCTTGATCGACGCCCGTTCGACGCGGCGCGCGTCGCCCGGCGCGAGCTTGGGCAGCCGGACCTCCTTCGCGTCCTCGCCCGCGTCGTAAACCGCGTGCCAGCCCTCCTTCGCAGGCGTCGTGCCGGTGGAGCGGAACCGGTGCTCGTCCACGCGGGTGACGATCCGCGCGCTGTCGCACTCGTAGTCCGGATAGTGCGCCGCGATCAGCCGCCGGACGATCAGGTCGTACAGCCGCCGCTCGTCGGGATTGAGCGATTGCAGGTTCGGCCGGCGGTCGGTCGGTACGATGGCGTGGTGGTCGCTGATGCGGGCATTGTCGTAGTAGCGCCCGGAGGACAGGTTCAGGTTCATCTCCGGCGCGGCGACCAGCGCGGCGTACGGCTCGGGCAGCAGGGTGAGCACCTTGCGGATCTTCGGGCGCATGTCGTCGGGCAGATAGCGGCTGTCCGTGCGCGGATAGGTGACCAGCTTGTGCGTCTCATACAGCGCCTGCGCCAGCTTGAGCGTCCGGTCGGCGGAAAAGCCAAACTTCTGGTTGGCTTCGCGCTGCAGCGACGTCAGGTCAAACAGCTGCGGCGGCTTGAACCGCTTGTGCTCCGTCCGGCTCTCCTCGACCACCGCTGGCCGGCCCTTCACCGCGTCGCGCACGCGCTCGGCGGTCGCGCGGTCGTAGGCGCGCGTGTCCGGCAGGCGGCGCTCGCCGGACTTCTTCCCGCCCTCGTCCGCCCCGGCCTCCGCCTCGTCCGCGGGGCGCGGGTTCGGGTTGATCCAAAGCCCTTCGTAGTCGCCGAAGTTTGCGCGCACTTCCCAGTACTCCTCGGGCACAAACGCCTCGATTTCGCGGTCGCGGCGCACGATCAGGCTCAGCGTCGGCGTCTGCACGCGGCCGACGGACAGGTGCGCATCGTAGCGCAGCGAGAACGCACGCGAGGCGTTCATGCCGACCAGCCAGTCGGCCTCGCTGCGGCAGCGCGCGGACTCGTACAGCGCGTCGTATTCGGACGCCGGCCGGAGGTTGGCGAAGCCCTGCCGGATGGCCTCGTCGGTCATCGACGAGATCCACAGCCGCTCGACCGGCTTTGCGCACTTCGCCATCTGATAGATGTAGCGGAAGATCAGCTCGCCCTCGCGCGCGCTGTCCGTCGCGCAGATGATCGAGTCGATCCGCGAGCTGTTCATCAGCTTGCGCACGACCTCAAACTGCGCGCGCGTGTTCGGCAGCACCTTGAGCGGTATGCGCTCCGGCAGCATCGGCAGGTCGGCCATGCGCCACTGGCGGTAGCGCTCGTCCACCTCGCCCGGCTCGCACAGCGAGACGAGGTGCCCGATCGCCCATGTGATCACATATTCCTCCCCGTAGAGATACCCCTCTCCACGCGCCTTCGCGCCCAACACCCGGGCGATGTCCCGCCCAACCGACGGCTTTTCCGCCACAACCAGCTTCTTCACGCCGCGCCTCCCCGTGCAGTTCGTTCATCTTATTATACCATTTATATCACGCGCACTGCAAGTTGCAAAGCACAAACGCCAAAGCGCATTTCGCCGCCGCGGCCGATTGACTTTCCTCCCGCGCGCTGGTACAATGATACCATCCGAATCCCATTGAATTGGATTGTAGAAAGGATGGTTCAACATGGATTTTCGCATCGGCCACCTCGCCTACCGCACGCGCGACATGGAAAAGACGCTCGCCTTCTACACCGGCGCGCTCGGCTTTCAGCACATCTTCAGCCTCACCAACGAGCGCGGCGAAAAGTGGATCGAGTACGTCATGACGCCCGACGGCCGCTTCCTCGAGTTCTTCTATCCCGACGAGACGCCCGTCGAACCCGGCACGGACTACACGCACCTGTGCCTCGAGGTGGACGACTGCGCTGCCGCCGTGGCCGAGCTCGAGGCGAAGGGCGTCGCCATTCGCGTCGCGCCCAACGTCGGCAGCGACGGAAACGTTCAGGCGTGGATCCGCGACCCCGACGGCCGCGACATCGAGCTGATGCAGC
>NHCFR01400__coassemble_1369_pt1 | contig 12480 bp, 10 predicted proteins | sample NHCFR01400__metabat2_low_PE_007 | metagenome-assembled genome bin NHCFR01400 | reverse complement strand
GGAAGCGGGATGGTTGTCGTTCTTGTAGCCCTCAGAGGTCCACCACACGGTGTCCTTCGAGTTTTCATCCATGACGATGAACTTGTCCTTGGGGGAGCGGCCGGTGTAGATGCCCGTCATGACGTTGACGGCGCCCAGCTCGCTGACCTGGCCCTTTTCATAACCTTCCAGACCGGGCTTGGTCTCCTCCTCGAACAGCATCTCAAAAGAGGGGTTATATACGACTTCGGTCGTGCCGGTGATGCCGTATTTGCTCAGATCAATGTTCTTCATCGGGGACTACCTCCTTGTAATTGTGGTTCTACCTTACCATCCATTAGTATACCCTACTTCCTGCAAGTCTGCAATATGTGAAAAGCAAATTCTAGAATAAAAAACCTGAAACTTTTCGGCGCAAAGGCGTCACATCACGAGCAGGCTGACGGCCATGACGGCCATTCCGGCGATGAGGCCGTAGATGGACAGGTGGTGTTCGCCGTATTCGCGCGCCGCGGGGAGAAGCTCGTCGAACGAGATGAACACCATGATGCCGGCCACGCTGGCGAAGATCAGGCCGAACACGACGTCGTTCATCACCGGCATGAGGATCAGCCAGCCGATCAGCGCGCCGGCCGGTTCGGCGAGGCCGGAGAGGAACGAATAGCGAAACGCCTTGAGGCGCGAGCCGGTGGCCTGATAGATGGGCACGGAGACGGCGATGCCCTCGGGGATGTTGTGGATGGCGATGGCGGCCACGATGGGGATGGCCACGCCCGGCTCCTGAAGGGCGGAGACGAACGTTGCCAGCCCCTCGGGGAAGTTGTGCAGCGCGATGGCCATGGCCGTCAGCGCGCCCATGCGCATCAGCTTGGCGGGCGGGGTGTTTTCGCGATCCACGCGCCGGACTTCGTGCGGGTTTTCCTCCGACGGCACCAGCCGGTCGATCAGGGCGATCAGCAGGATGCCGCCGAAGAAGCCGGCCGCCGTCAGCCAGCCGCCCGCGCGCTCGCCGGCGGCGCCCGCCAGCGTGGACTGCGCGCTGGAGAGGATCTCCACCATGGAGACGTAGACCATCACGCCCGCCGAAAAGCCCAGGCTGATGGAGAGGAATTTCCGGTTCGTGCGCCGCGCCAGAAGCGCGATGCAGCTGCCGATGCCGGTGCTCAATCCGGCGATCAATGTCAATAGAAACGCGTGCAGCGTCAGTTCATTCATATGCGGCTCCTCATGATGAATCTGTAGTTAGTACAAACTAACTATATTGATTTTATCACCCGATTGTCCGCGCGTCAATCCCCTTGCGGGAAATTTTCCGCAAGCGATGCCGCGCCGGGAGATGCCGCAGACTATGCGCGCGGTTCGATGAAGATGCGTGGCCGCAAGAAAAAAGTTTCATCCCGGAAACCGACGGATGCAGAAGGTTTGCCAACGGGCAGGATTTCTTCCGAAAAAGGGATGTATGCGGCGCCCGGCCTGCTCAGAGATCGCAAAATCCAAAGCCCAAACGTATATCGATAAAAGATGTATACGGCAGCCGGCCCGCTCAGAGATCGAGCGGGCCGGGGCGGGGTAGGACGTGCGGCGCCATTCAGAAGCTGGCCGGGGCGGAGGAATGCGCTTTCCGCAGCGCTCGATCTTCCCGCCAAGCCTTCAGAATTTTGCCCGTTGGACGCCGCCGGATATCCGCAGCCGTCGAGGCTCACTCCCCGGCGTCGACCCATTCGCCGAGCCGGTTCGATTCCATCAGGCGCGACATCAGCCGCTGCAGTTTCGCGCCGTCGGCGATGGAGTTTTCGGGAACCCGGCCGTGGGCGATGCAGTCCAAGAACGTGTAGTAGCAGTGGATGTGCCCGCGATCCCAGCCAATGGCGTTCTTCGGCGGCAGAAACGACCCGCCCGGCGCGGGATACCGCTGCACCGATTCGATCTTCGTGAACCCGCGCAGGCCGCCCAGCGGGCGCTCGGGCAGTGTCTGGTCGTAGAAGCGGATGAAGCTCGGCTCCATGCCGTCCCAGGCGATCGCGCCCTTTGTGCCGCGGATCTCCAGCGTGAAATCGTCGTTGGAGCCGGTGGCGATCTTGCTGGCTTCGACCGTTCCCAGCGCGCCGTTGGGCATCTCCAGCAGCATCAGCGCGTGGTCCTCGCCGAGCGCGGTTTCCATGCCGCCTTCGGGCGTGGGCCGCTGCGGATACAGCGTCCGCGTCCGGCAGAATACGCGCCTGGGGTCGCCCGCCAGCCATGTGACCAGATCCAGCGCGTGGCTGCCCAGATCGAGCAGCACGCCGCCCTGCGACCGCTGCTTCCAGCCGATGGGCTTGTCGGGATCGATCGATCCCGAGTGCAGGTACCGCGCCTGAAACGACAGCACCTCGCCGATGTGCCCCTCGTCCACCAGTTCCTTCGCGCGCATCACCGCCGGCGTGTAGCGGTTGTTGAAGACCATGCGCGTCTGGCCCTTCGCGTTCTTTGCCGTTTCCGCGATGCGCGCCGCGCTTTCGGCCGTTACGGCGAGCGGCTTGTCGATGTACACATGCTTGCCCGCCTCCAGCGCCGCGATGGCCATCTCCTCGTGCTGCTCGTTTGGCGTGCAGATGGAGACCACTTCCACCTCCGGATCGGCCAGCAGCGCGCGGTAATCGTCCGTATAGCGCGCGTAGCCCATCAGCTCCGCCGCCTCGCGCGCCTTTTCGATGCGCCGCGAGCAGACGTGCGCCAGGTGCACGCGAAAGTCGATGTCCGGATAAAACAGCGGGATCGATCTCAGCGCGTGCGTGTGCGCCCTGCCCATAAATCCCCAGCCGATCAGGCCGATGCCGATTGTCCGCATTGTCCCTTCCTCCTGTCCTGTTGGGTCGATTGTATTTATAATTATAACAAATTGGCCCCGTCCGCGCAAGGACGCGATTTTTGAGGATTTCCGATAAATATCGCTTAAAGACTTGACGATATTCATGTCATATGGTATTATTTAATATACGTTAAACTTTAGGGCGGGCTATTTGTTCAAACGATTAAGGCTTCGCCGGCCGGCTGGATTGCGCGCGGAGCTTTTGTGCCGGCGTGCGAGGGAATCATGGCTTTTCGCGCGCGCGGCTGGGGATAGGATGTTCGTGCGGCGGCCGCTTTAAATGTGGTCAAGGAGGGCCGCATTCGCGCGACATTGTTATAGAAGGAGAGGGGGAGGTCTTGAATGCCGCTGCCCGGTAAGCTCAGCATTGGTATCCTTGAGGAGGACAATCCGCAAAAATCCTATTTTCGACTCAAACCGCTTTTGATTCAGGAGGGCGGCCGCTTTGCGGCCTTCGACGGCGCGGAAGCCTATCCGGAGGATGGATGTATTCGCATCGTTCCCGATAAAAACGAGTCCGGCCATTTCAAGGCTCGAATGCGCCGGATCGGACTGTATGCCGTCGTGGATCTGCGCGATCATCCCGGCGAGCACGACAAAATTCGCGCCAATAAGAACTATGGCGGCGACGGCGGCGAGCGCAACGCCTATATTATCTATTCCGACGTTGTGCGCGAGCCGGCGCCGGGCGAGCTGTTTGCGCTGTTGTCCATGCGCCCCGAGGAAGCCGACGGCGCGCTGCTGCCCGAGCCGCCCGATGCGCCGCGCGTGCTGCTGTATTGTGATGGGGCGCTGCAGGAGGACGTCTGGACGGTCGAAGCGGTTGCGGAGCAGGAATCCTTCCGGCTGGTTCGCGCCGGCGGGCGCGTCGATCCGGCGGAACTTCAGGTGTTTGAATTGAAGGGATTTCAGGACCGGCCGCTGTCGTTTGCCGTCCTGCCGCCCGAGAAGATCGAGCGCGCGCCCGAACCGGTCCGCCCGGCGCGTGCGGCTGAGCCCGCGCGCCTGACCGAGCCGATCCGCCTTCCGGACGGCTTTCACATCGAGGAGGAACCGGCGCAGCCCGCGCAAGCTGCACAGCCCGCTGAGCCGCCGCGTGAAAGGGCGGAAGTCCGCGCTAAGGAGGCCGAAGCCGCCGTGCGCGCGAAACCGGAAAAGGCGCCGCCCGCCCGCGAGGCCAGGCCGGCGCCGCGCGACCGCGCGAATGCCAGCCAGGTCGGCCTGAACCCGCGCAAGGGGCGCTGCCTGCAGGAGATCATCGACGACAAGTGGCGCTTTTCGCGCATGGAGCAGCTCGGCGCGCCCACGCCCTCTCTGGTCACCGGAGAGCCGGTCAGGAGTCCGGCGGACGCCGCGCTCGACGCCGTCCGCACCGCGTGGAACCGCCGCGACCAGCGGGAGGCGCTCGTCGGCGCGCTGGCAAAGCTCGATGGGCTGGATGGCGCGCTGAACGCCCGCCGGGCCGCGCTTCGCGCCAGCGCCGTCAACGAACAGCTCAACGAACTCGAGGCGCAGCGTCTGAAGATGCTGGACGAGATGGAGCATCTCAAGCGGCTGGGCGCGGATGTGCGCGCCTCGCTCAAACAGGAGATCCTGTGCGAGCAGGCCGACGAGTTTGCCGACGTCGTCGCGCGGATCGACCGCGCCCGCGCCGAGTGCGCGCGCAGCGAGGAGGAAGCCGCCCGCTCCCGCGAGACCGCCGAGAGCGTGCAGGACGCCATCAACGCCATGGCGGACGGCCGGTTTGAAGAGCGGCTGCGCGAGTTTGCGATCAACAGCCGCGCCGTCATGCTGCTGAAGCGCGACCGGCCGCGCCCCGTGCCGCCCATGGTGCCCTGCGTCCGCCCCGATGCAGAGGCGCTGATTGCACGGGTGATCGAGACATTCGCCGCCGCCGGTGCGCCGCTTGGCCGCGCGGAGGCCGTGAACCTGCTCGTCTGCGCGGCGCAGGGATCGATTCTGCTGATCTCGGGCGCGCCCGGCAGCGGAAAGACTTCTGTGGCGCGGCTGCTGGCCCGCGCGCTCGGCGTCGAAGATATGTGCTTTGCCAGCTTCGCGCCCGCGGATGCGCCGCTCGATGGCCATCCTGCCGTTCGCGCGCTGGCGGCCGGGCGGGCGCTCTGCCCGTCGGACGCGCCCGGCGTTCCGTCCAAACCGGCTGGCGAGGCGCGATTCGAGGGCGATGCCGCCGTCGATCCGGGGAATCAGCCGGACAGGGAGGCTGCGGGGTTGGACGGCGACGCCGTCTCCGCGCAGGGAGAGGCGCGAGATGAAGAAATGTCCGAACCCGCCGCCGTGGGCGAGCGCGCCTTTGCGATGGCGCTGTTGGACGATGCGAACCTGCTGTCCGGCGGCGATCCGACGCGCGGCCTGACGCCGGCTGCGGAGCGCGGGGAATTCCTGCTCTGCATGACGGTTCAGGACGACGGCGAGCCGGTGCCGGCGCACCTGCTCGGCCGGGCGTTTACGCTGCGCCTGAGCGCTGCCGCGCCGGACGCGCCGTGGAAGCCCGCGCCCGCCGCCAGGTCTGAACCGCGCCGGGCGGTTTCCGCCGCCGCGCTGCGGCGCGCGTTTGCGCCGAAGCTGGAGGAACTGCCCGAGGCACAGTGCCGCCGGATGGAGAAGTTCCGCGCGGACCTCGCCCTGCTGGGTGTGAGCCTGTCGCGCAAGACGCTCGACGCGCTGTGGAATTACTGCGCCGCCGCGATTCCCGCCATGCCGCTCGAGCCGTCCGCAGTGCTTGACCTCGCATTGGCCCAGCGGGCGATCCCCGCCGTTCTGGCGAGCGCTCCGCTGGACGCCCTCGCAGCGCTGCCGAAGCTGCTCGACGATCTGCCGCACTGTGCGGCGCTGTTGAAGGAAGCGTTTCCCGTGCAGGTGTGATGGAAACCGCCGCGCCCGCGCGAGGAGCGATGGAGATTTCGGCGACGTGCATTTCACTCTACATTCCCCTTGCGGGGGAGCGGCGGTGGGCCAAGCGTGCGGAACCGCTCCAACGCCATTTTAGCTCACGCGCTTTTGCGGGGGAGCGGCTCGGGGCGCAGGTTGGCATAGAGCGCTTCTGCTGACTTCAATTCGCGTTTCCTTTTCAGGCAGAGCGGTTGTGCTGCGCGAATCTGTGGCGATGCATCATTCGATAGCATCGCCACTTTTTTTCGCCCGATCCCGTCAGGGGTCTGCGAAAGCGCTCTGCGCCGGCAATTCCAGCGCTGTGATCTGCCAGCTTCCGTCCGTGAATTCGGCGCGGTAGAAGAGCGGGCGCACATGGGCGGACCGCTCCGTGTCCATCTGCATCAATCCGACGCACGGCTCGCCGCCGGGATAGCCGTATTTCATCGGCAGGCAGAGGTCGCAGGCGTTACCGATGGCCTCGAGCGACAGCCGGCCGCGCGCCGAGGGTGCGAACCAGCGCGCGCTGTCCTCGATGTCGCTGGCCAATGCGGCGTCGACCGCGCACTGAACGGCCTCGTCCGCGGTGGCCGGGGCGCGCGGCCCGCCGTCGCGCCAGACCGCCTCGGACGACAACAGGCGAAGTCCGCCGGCATCGGCCTGCCAGCGCTCCAGCGCACACCGGCCAGACGGATCGCCGGCGGAGGTCAGCGCCCGGACGATCTGCGCCGATTCAAATCCGATTTCGTCCGCCTGCAGCGCGCCGGTCTGACGGCTGAAGTCGGGCGTGAGGAGCAGCAGATATTGCCCGTCGCGCGCCTCGCCCGTCAATGCGATGCAGCCGTCCAGCCGGTTGAGCGACGGCAGCTGCGCGCCGCGCGGCAGCTCGCAGGACAGCCCGCCGATTTCGAGGCGGCGCTGAGATCCGCGCACCAGCAGGCAGGGCGTGCCCTCCGGCGGCAGCGTCCCGGCGATTTCCGCGTGCGCTTCGTCGGGGGAAAGCTCGATTTCTGTGATGTTCCCCGGCCAGAACACGGCGAACACCCCGTCCGGCAGGCTTTCCGCCATCGGCGCGCCGCCCGAAAGCACCAGCCTGCGCGCCATCGGCAGCCAGCCCGAAACCAATGGCCTGTATTCCAGATAGACCGCCCCGCACAGCGGCACGGCGGCGAGCAGCGCCTCACCGGGCGACACCTCCCCCGCAAAGCGCCCGTTCAGCGCAATCATGCCCGGCGCGGGCGCGACGATCGCCAGTGTTGGCTGCATGGTCATCCCTCCCGAAAAAGCCTATGCACAGGGCGGGCGAGGGATGACCGGCGGCGCTTGCGCCTGCCCCTTTCTCGATTGAAGCGGCGGCCGTTTCGGAAGATCAAAAAGGCGCGGGATTCCGTATAGATTTCGGAATCCCGCGCCGAAGCCTGTTCCCAAATTCAAAGCAGAGCACGAGAGGGCTGAAGTCCTCTCGCGTTAAAAATCGTTCCCGGCGAAAAGTCGAAAAATCCTTTGAGGGTTTCAAAACGGCCACGGCCGGGACTTTGCGTCAATCTTCCTTCTTTCGCTCCCGAAGGATGAAGCGCAGCGGCGTGCCCTCGAAGCCGAACGCCTTGCGGAACTGGCCCTCGAGGTAGCGCTCGTAGGAGAAGTGCATCAGCGTGGCGTCGTTGACGAACATCACAAACGCCGGCGGGTTGGTCGCCTGCTGGGTAGCGTAGTAGATCTTGAGCCTGCGGCCGGACGTCGCCGGCGGCTGGAGCGCGGCCTGCGCGTCCGCGAGGATGTCGTTGAGCAAGCCGGTGGTGATCCTCCGGCTCGCCTGCTCGTAGACCGACTTGACCGTCTCCAGCACGCGCGCCGTCCGCTGGCCGGTCAGCGCCGAGATGAAGATCACCGGCGCATAGGCCATGAACTTCATCTCCTCGCGGATCTTCGCGACGTGCTCGTTCATCGTCTTGGTATCCTTTTCGATGGCGTCCCACTTGTTGACGACGATCACGGCGGCCTTGCCCTGCTCGTCGATGTAGCCGGCGATCTTGCTGTCCTGCTCGGTCACGCCCTGCGTGGCGTCGATGACGAGCAGCGCCACGTCGCAGCGGTCGATGGCCGCCAGCGCGCGGACGATCGAAAAGCGCTCCAGCGACTGGTAGGCGATGGCGCGCTTGCGCCGGATGCCGGCGGTGTCGATCAGCACGTATTCCTGCCCGTCCGGCGCGGTGAACCGCGTGTCGATGGCGTCGCGCGTCGTGCCCGCGATGTCGGAGACCATCACGCGCTCCTCGCCGAGCAGCCGGTTGACCAGCGACGACTTGCCCACGTTCGGCTTGCCCGTCACGGCGATCTGAATCGCGCTGTCCCGCTCCTCCTCCTCGTCCGGCTCGGGGAACTTCTCGCACAGCGCCTCGAGCAGGTCGCCGAAGTTGAGCAGGTTCACCGAGGAGACGCCGATGGGATCGCCCATGCCGAGGTTGTAGAACTCGTAGACGTCGTCCATCATGCGGACGTTGTCGACCTTGTTGACCACGAGCATCACCGGCTTGCCGCTCTTGCGCAGCATGTCGGCGACGTTTTCGTCGTCCGCGGTCAGCCCGGCGCGCCCATCGACGAAGAACAGGATCACGTCGCACGTCTCGATGGCGATCTCCGCCTGGCGGCGCATCTGCGAAAGCAGCGGATCGTCGCTCGTGGGATCGATGCCGCCGGTGTCGATCAGCGTGAATTTGTAGTTCTGCCATTCGCAGTCGGCGTACACGCGGTCGCGCGTGACGCCGGGCGTGTCCTCCACGATGGCGATGCGCTTTCCGACCATCTGGTTGAAAAAGGTGGACTTGCCCACGTTCGGGCGTCCGACAATCGCAACGAGCGGTTTGGCCATGGTATCCTCCTCATTTCGGCATGACGGCGGCGCTTGTCCTTCCGCCCGGCAATTTCCATTGATCTTCTTTCCTATTGTACCAGAACCCGGCGAAAAAATCAACCGCAGCGCGCAGGCGGCGGTTGACGTTGGCGGTTGAAAAATCCGAAGGCGCGCGGAGGCCGTGGCCCTTTTGTACTGGAACCGCTTCCGGCGGCGGAGATTTACCGCGTATTGCGGACAAAGACCGTCTCGGTTTCGGCGGCGTCCCACGGGGCGGGATAGGCGTCGACGGCAATGAAGCCGTATTTTTCATACAGGCCATGGTGGTCGCTGACCAGGTACACGCGCTCGAAGCCGAGCGACGCGGCATAGTTCGCGGCGGCGTCGATCAGCCGCTGGCTGAGCCGGTGGCCGCGGTGGGATTCGCCGACGAACACATAGCCGATGTACGGCGTATACGGCGCGACGGGCAGGCAGTCCTCGGCGCACAGCGTGCAGAAGCCGGCGATCTGCCCGCCGTCCAGCGCGGCGAACACGCGCTCCCAGCCGGCGATGCGGCCCTCGCGCATGGCGCTGGCCAGCGACTTTCCCGCCCGCCACGAGCACGCCTCCGCGCAGCGGGCGACCGATTCCCAGAGCGCGTCCGCGGCGGTCAGCGCGGCGATTCGCTCGCTCATGACAACAGCGCGCGGTCGTTGGCGAACTCGCCGCCGCTGGCGCGCGCGAACTGCTCCAGCAGCATCTCGACGGTCAGCCGCTTCTTCTCCTCGCCGGCGATGTCCAGGATGATCCTGCCCTCGTACATCATGATCAGGCGGTTGCCGTAGTCGATGGCGTCGCGCATGTTGTGCGTGACCATCATGGTCATCAGGTGGTTTTCGGAGATGATCTTCTGCGACAGCTTCAGCACCTTTTCGGCCGTGCGCGGGTCGAGCGCGGCGGTGTGCTCGTCGAGCAGCAGCAGCTTCGGCTTCTTGAGCGTGGCCATCAGAAGCGTCAGCGCCTGCCGCTGGCCGCCGGAGAGCAGGCCGACCTTCGCCGTCAGCCGGTCCTCGAGGCCGAGGTCGAGCATCCGGAGCTTTTCGCGGTATTCCTCGCGCTCGGCGCGGGTGATGCCGCGGCGGAGCGTGCGGTGCTGGCCGCGCCGGGCGGCGAGGGCGAGGTTCTCCTCGATCTGCATGTTCGCGGCGGTGCCGGTCATCGGATCCTGAAACACGCGGCCGAGGAACGCCGCGCGCTTGTGCTCGGACAGGCGGGTGATGTCCGTGCCGTCGAGCACGATTTTGCCCTCGTCGACCGGCCAGACGCCGGCGATGGCGTTGAGCGTGGTAGACTTGCCCGCGCCGTTGCCGCCGATCATGGTGACGAAATCGCCGTCGTTCAGGTGGAGGTCGACGCCGGCGAGCGCGACGTTTTCATTGACCGTGCGGGGGTTGAACGTCTTGTGCAGGTTGATTAAGTCAAGCATCGGCCTTGCCTCCCTTCTTTGCAGCCGCGAGCTTTGTCTTCCAGAACGGAACCGCCAGGAACAGCGCCACGACCAGCGCCTGCAAAAGCTTCAGCAGGTTCGTGTCCAGCCCCAGCCAGAGCACGACCTGTATGACGATGTAGTAGATCACCGCGCCGATGGCGACGGCGACGAGCTTGAGCGCGAAGTTCGTGAACAGCCGGCCGAACACGACGTCGCTGATGATGACGGCGGCGAGGCCGATGACGATCGCGCCGCGGCCCATGTTGACGTCCACGAAGCCCTGGTAGTGCGAGTACAGCGCCGAGGCCAGCGCTACGATGCCGTTGGAGATCATCAGGCCGAGGATCTTGCCGAGGTTTGTGTTGATGCCCTGCGCGCGGGACATCGCCTCGTTCGCGCCGGTGGCGCGCAGCGAGCAGCCCAGCTCGGTGCCGAAGAACCAGTACAGTATGGCGATCAGCGCGATGATGAAGATCAGCGTGATGAAGATCGGGTTTTGCACCGAGACATCGCGGACGTAGCGGGAACTGACGATCAGGTCGTAGTTCGTGACGCTGACCGCCTGGTTCGCCCGGCCGCCCATGATCGCCAGGTTGATGGAATACAGCGACAGCTGCGTCAGGATGCCGGCGAGGATCGGCGGGATGCCCATCGCCGTGTGGAACAGGCCCGTGGCGAGGCCGGCCAGCATGCCGGCGATCACCGCGCAGACGAGTGCGATCCAGACGTTGACGCCGTTTGTCATCAGCATGATGCAGACCGCGCCGCCGGTGGCCATGGATCCGTCGACGGTCAGGTCGGCGTAGTCGAGCACCTTGTAGGTGATGTACAGCCCGATGGCCATGATGCCCCAGATCAACCCCTGGGCGACCGCGCCGGGCAGGGCGTTGAACAATGTCTCGATATTCAATGTGCTTTCCCCCATGCATGTGCGCGGGGAAAGCGGCCTGAAAGCCGCTTTCCCTGGCACCGTTCGTTCGTTTCAGGCGCAGATGCGCCCAATTTTTGTCAAAAAGGCTGCGCAGGACAGCCCGTCAAATCGAGCCCGTCCACACTGCGATCATCCCTCGATGGCGGTGTAGCCGTCCGGGATGGTCACGCCGAGGATCCCGCACAGCTCCGCGTTGTACATCTTGGTGACGCTCGGCGCGAACTCGACCGGCATCGTGGAGACGTCGGCGCCGTTGACGAGGATCTCATAGGCCATTTCGCCGGTGGCGTAGCCGAGGTCGTAGTAGCTGATGGACAGCGTCGCGACGCCGCAGCCGGAGCAGATGCCCTGCTCGCCGGCGACGACCGGCACGCCCGCCGGCTCGACGACGTTGCGGATGGCCTCGGTGCAGGAGGCGGCGGTGTTGTCCGTCGGGATGTAGAGGACGTCGCTGGCCGCGCAGGCGTTGGTTGCCACGGAGGCGACGTCGTTGGAATCGGTGAAGGCGTACTCGGTGCAGTTGTAGCCCATCTCGGTCAGGTAGCCGGTGATGACGTCAATCTGATAGACCGAATTCGGCTCAGCGGAGCAGTACAGCAGGCCGACTTCCTTCGCGTCCGGGAACAGCTCCTGGATCATCGCGGCCTGCTGGTCGAGCGGCGCGAGGTCGGAGGTGCCGGAGATGTTCGTGCCGGACGTGCCGGTCCAGTCGTCGATGCCCAGCGCCGTGCCGTAGTCGGTGACGGAGGTGCCGAGGATCGGGATGTCGCCCGTGCCGGCCTGCGCGGCCTGCAGCGCGGCGGTCGCGTTGGCCATGATGAGGTCGACGTCCTCGGCGATGAAGGAGTTGATGATCGTGATGCAGGTGGCGGAATCGCCGGAGGCGTTCTGCTCGTCAAAGGTGACGCGGTCGCCGAGCAGCTCGGTCAGCGCGTCGCGGAAGCCCTGCGTCGCGGCGTCGAGCGCATCGTGCTGCACCAGCTGGCAGATGCCGACGGTGTAGGTCTCCTCCTCGGCCATCGCCGGGAGCGTCGCGGTCAGACAGAGCATCGCGCAGATCAGAATGGACAGCAGCTTTTTCATGTCAGGTTCCTCCCCAAGTTTGATAATCAAAAAAGCGGCCCTCCGTCCAAGAGAACCGCTTTGTTGAACCCTTTTGTTCAGCATCCGTGTTCTTTCAGACGGCCTTCTGCCGGAAAAAATACGCATAAAAGTAAAAACGCAGCACGCCAAAGTAGCGGGCTGCGTTGCCAAAGCCAGACGAAAGAACCGCCTTGGAGCGCTGCGCAGGGCGGACGATGGTTTTCACGGCCTTTGCCGAAGTATTGAACATCGCGCGCACCTCCGTTTCTCCAAGAAGTTGTGTATAATTATAGCACCTGCGGCGCATTTGTCAATTCGCGTTTCAGATAATTCATCGAAAAGAATTTGTAAAATGACGGTTGCGTGGTGTAAATCCCCGCGATCCGCTCTCGTGCAGGGCATTCTTTTTGTTGAAAAGCTGTATGGGA
>NHCFR01400__coassemble_1362_pt1 | contig 12557 bp, 11 predicted proteins | sample NHCFR01400__metabat2_low_PE_007 | metagenome-assembled genome bin NHCFR01400 | reverse complement strand
CTGGATGGCGGTAATGCCCTGCGCCGTGCCGGCGACCTTGAAGTCCATGTCGCCCAGGAAGTCCTCGAGACCCTGGATGTCGGTCAGCACGGCGACCTTGCCGGTGTTCTCCACGTCCTTGATCAGGCCCATGGCCACGCCGGCGACGGGGCGCTTGATCGGCACGCCCGCATCCATCAGCGCGAGCGTCGAGCCGCAGACGGACGCCTGCGAGGTCGAGCCGTTCGACGACATGACCTCGGACACCAGCCGCAGGCAGTACGGGAATTCTTCCACCGGCGGAATCATCGGCTCGAGCGCGCGCTCAGCCAGCGCGCCGTGGCCAATCTCGCGGCGGCCGGGGCTGCGCATCGGCTTTGCCTCGCCGGTCGAGTAGCCGGGGAAGTTGTAGTGGTGCATATAGCGCTTGCTGTCCTCGGTGCCGATGCCGTCGATGATCTGCTTTTCAGACACCGGCGCGAGCGTCGCGACGGTCATGACCTGCGTCTGGCCACGGGTGAACACGCCGGAGCCATGGGTGCGCGGCAGCACGCCGACTTCGCACCAGATCGGGCGAACCTCCGTCAGCTTGCGGCCGTCGGGGCGCACGCCCTTGTCGATGATGTGGCGGCGCATGACTTCCTTCTCGATGGCGTACAGCGCGTCGCCGACCTCGGTCTCGCGGCCCTCGAACGGCTCGGCGAAGCGCTCGCTGACCTCGGCCTTGACCTGCTCCTCGCGGGCGTTGCGCTCCGCGCGGTCGAAGGTCTCGAACATCCACTCGACCTTGTCGTAGGCGTACTCGCGCACGGCTTGCTTGACGTCGTCGCCCGGAAGCTGCAGCGGGAACTCCTTCTTCGGCTTGCCGATTTCCGCGACGATGCCGCCTATGAATTCGACGATCTTCTTCACTTCTTCATGGGCAAACAGGATGCCGCCGAGCATGACCTCCTCGGAGACTTCCTTCGCGCCCGCCTCGACCATCAGCACGGCCTCGGACGTGCCGGCGACGGTCAGATTCATCAGCGAGACCTCGCGCTGCGCGACGGTGGGGTTGATGACGTACTCGCCGTCGACATAGCCGACGTTAACCGCGCCGATCGGGCCGGCCCACGGAATCTGCGAAGTCGCCAGCGCGGCGGAGGCGCCGATCATCGCCGGGATGTCCGGCGCATTGTCCTGCTCGACGGACATGACGGTCGCGACGACGGACACATCGTGGCGCATTCCCTTCGGGAACAGCGGGCGCAGCGGGCGGTCGATCAGGCGGGAGGTCAGGATGGCCTTCTCCGCCGGACGGCCCTCGCGGCGGTTCCACGAACCGGGAATGTGGCCCACGGAATAGAGCTTTTCCTCAAAGTCCACGCTCAGCGGGAAGAAGTCGATGCCCGGGCGCGGGGTGTCGGCGACGGTGGCGTTGACCAGCACGCAGGTGTCGCCATAGCGGACGAAGGTCGAGCCGCTGGCCTGTTCGGCGTACTTTCCGAATTCCAGCGTGAGCGGGCGGCCGCCCAGCTCCATCGTATAGCTCTTGAACATGTTTTGCCCTCCTTGTGGGTTCTCTCTATGGACATTTTTATTTTGAAACGAAATCAGGTGCGGGAGATACGCCAAAACAGCGAGACTGCCCGGAGTCCGTCTGAAAACTCCCTGAAACGCGCGTCCGGCGTCCTTTCCGCCGGCTCTGGCAAAGAGCGCCCCGCTCAGCGAGCGGCTGAGCCGCGGCTTCCTCGCGAAAGCGAGCAAAACCCCTCGAAACTGCGCATTTCCCTTTCAGACCGCCTCTGCAAGACCCGCATGCAGGCTTTCCCGCGGTGGCACTGGGAAGCCCCGCTTCCCCTCGTTCGCGCGCAGACGCGCGCCTGCGGAACATTTCTTCCGCATCCTGGCGTCCGCGCGCGCACATGCCCGCCCACTCCGCGGCGGGAACAAATCCGGAACCGTCCGGTTCCCCTCGGTTCAGTAAAACGCCGCCGCACCGGCAAAGCCCGGGCGACGGCGATGGAGCACCCCTCGCTGAAGCCCGGCGATTACTTGCGCAGGCCGAGCTTGGCGATCAGTGCGCGGTAGGCTTCGATGTCGGTGCTCTTGAGGTAGTCCAGCAGGCCGCGGCGCTGGCCGACCATCAACAGCAGGCCGCGACGGGAATGGTGATCCTTCTTGTGCACCTTCAGATGCTCGTTCAGGTGGTTGATGCGCGCGGTCAGCAGCGCGATCTGCACTTCGGGAGAGCCGGTGTCGCCCTCGTGGCGCGCATAGGCCTCCATGATTTCCTTCTTGTTGATCTCCATGGTGATTTTCCTCCTCTTTCCTCTTCCCCGCCCGCCAAGAAAGCCGTCGGAGTGTTCGGCAAACTGAGCGCACGGCAGCGGCAAGCATATTTTGCCACGCAAACTATTGTACCATACGTCGAAAGGTTTGTAAACGGGCAATCCTGCATTTCGCAAAATCTTCACAGATACTGCACTTGTCCGCCGGGATAGAACACTTCCGTGAGGGCCGCGTCCTCATAGACCCTGAGGGTATCGGCAAATTCCCGGACGCAGTTTCGCTGAAGCAGCCCTTCACGCGGCAGCCAGAGCGCCTCGCCCTCCTCGGAGGAGCGCAGCCCGCCCTCCCAGCGGGTCGCGCGAAAGAGGAACACGATGCAGCGCTCGCCCTCGTCCGTCCAGAACTGGCGGATGCCGCACAGCTTCGGGTCGAGCACCGTGACGCCCGTCTCCTCATACACCTCGCGCACGACGGAAGCCACGATCGACTCGCCCGGCTCCACATGCCCGCCCGGGAAGGAAAGCCCGGGCCATGCGGGATCCGTGCGGTTCTGCATCAGCACATTGCCGCATCCGTCCGAAACCATGCACATGTTCGTCAAAATCGTCCGCTCCGCGCGGCTCATCCCGACCGCCTCCGTCCCCTCTCATTCCTCCGGCCGAATCGCCAACAGCGCCTGTGCGCGCGCAAGCTCGCCGTTCTGCAGCATCGCCCGGATGCGCGTGGACGAAACCATGCCCTCCCCGTCGCGCACCGGCTCGACCACGCTCGCGAGGTAGCCGCATTCGCCCGCCAGCCGGCGCACCATCGCCGCGTCGCCCATGCCGCCCCGGCCGAAGGTGTAATTCTCGCCGACGACGACCGCGCGCACGCGGAGATGCTCGACCAGCGACCGCAGATAGTCCTCCGGCGGCGTCTGCGAAAACTCGGGCGTAAACGGCGTCACCAGCGCGCAGTCCGCGCCGAGCGCCTCAAACTTCGCCAGATTTTCCGCCAGCGTCAAAACCGGCTCGGGCGCGCGCGCCGGACAAATCACCGACAGCGGATGCCGGTCAAACGTGCAGACCACGCTCTGCGCGTCCAGCTCCCTCGCCAGCCGCACGGCCTCGCGGATGAGCCGCTGGTGGCCGACGTGCACGCCGTCGAACATCCCTAGCGCCACGACCGACGCCCGGCCGTCAAACGCCTCCTCGGAGGTCATCACCTTCATCTGCAATCCCCCAGTCCAACCGCTCCGCCCGCTGGGCGGCGCGCGGCGGCTTCCTTTGAAATGCGGCGCGCCGGTGCACGCCCCCGGCGTGAAGCGCGCTACGCATGGAAAAGGTCCATGCGGGTCCGGCGCAGCACCCGACCGAACCTCACTTCTCCAGCAGCATCGCGCGGAAGAAGAGCCTGCAGCCGCCGGGCACAAACGAGCGCCGAACTCCGCCCTTCAGCCGCTTTCAACGCAGCCCCATCCGGCCGAATCGTCTTACTTTTCCAACAGCATCGCGCGGAAGCGCACTGAGCCGTCCTCGCGGCCCTCGCCGATCCCAGCAAACGCCCCGCTCAGATACACTCGCACCGGCTCGCCCGGCGCAACCGCCGCGTCCAACCAGTCCGCGCGCAGCGGATTGCCGTTGACCACCGCGTGGCGCGCGCGCTCCCCGACGTTCACCGCCTTCAAGTGTCCCAGCGGCGCGTCCATCGGAATCAGCGCCTGCTCCAGCCGTCCTTCCGCGCTCAGCCGGTCGATCTCCTCGCGCGTCAGCGCGTCCTCGATGCGAAAGACGCCCGCCGCCGTGCGCTGAAGCGACGCCATGTGCGCGCCGCAGCCGAGCGCCCGGCCGATGTCGTGGCACAGCGTGCGGATGTAGACGCCCTTGCCGCAGTCCACGCGGAGCCGGTAGCGGTGCTCGCCGGTGCGCTCCCCGACCGCGATGCCGTCCACGCGGCACGGTCTCGGCTCGAGCGCCACCGCCTCGCCCTTTCGCGCAAGCTGATACAGCCGCTTGCCGTCGCGCTTGAGCGCAGAGTACATCGGCGGGATCTGCTCGATCTCGCCGACGAACTGTTTGGCCGCCTCGCGAAGCTCCCGCTCGCCCACATTGACCTCGCACCGCGCGACGACCTGGCCGGTCGCGTCCTGCGTGTCCGTCTCCACGCCGAGCTGAATCTCGGCGAGATAGGTCTTGGTCTTGTCGATGATGTAGTCGAACAGCCGCGTCGCCTTGCCGATGCACAGCGGCAGCACGCCCGATGCTTCGGGGTCGAGCGTGCCTCCGTGGCCGATCGCCGTGCCGCGCGGCAGGCGCCTGCGCACAAACACCACCATGTCCGAGGACGTGATGCCGGCCGGCTTGTTCGCAATCAGAAAACCGTTCATCGCTTCATTCCATTTCTCTGTGATAGATGTCTTCCCGCGCGCACTCCAGATGCGCCCGCGCGGCAAAGGCAAAGCTCAGTTCCGCGCGTCCAGCGCGCTCTTTGCGCGATCGAGCACCGCGCCGAGCGCTTCCTCGAGCGGCATCTCCAGCGTGCAGCCCGCCGCCCGGGCATGGCCGCCGCCGCCAAACGGCTTCGCGACCTCGGCCGCCACATCGAGCCACTCCTTCGAGCGCAGCGAAAACTTCGTCGCCGCGCCGCGCGTCTCGGCCAGCGCCGCGAACTCGACGCCGTCGATTTCGAGCAGATAGTTGACGATCCCGTCGCTGTCCTCGCGCAGCGCGCCCGCCTGGGCGAACATCACGTCGGTCAGCCGCGCCCACGCCATCCGGCCGTCGCCGCTGACCTCCAGCCCGGACAGCACGATGCCCAGCAGCTTCGTGCGGCCGAGCGGCCGCGTGCGGTACAGCTCGCGCGTCAGCCCGGCGACGTCTGCTCCGGCCTCGATCAGCTTCGCCGCCGCGCGCATCGTCCCCGGCGTTGTGGAAGAAAAGCTGAAGTTGCCGCTGTCGGTGGAGATGGCGATGTACAGCCACTCGGCCATCTCGCGGCTCAGCGGCACGCCCAGCGCCTCGATCAGCTCCAGCGCAAGCTCGCCCGTCGCCGCGCGGCCGCCGTCGATCAGGCAAACGTCGCCAAAGCCGGGATTCGTCGCGTGGTGGTCGAGCACGGCGCGCGCGGCGCAACCGTCGAACAGCGCCCGCGCGTCGCCCAGCCGGCCCTCGTCCGAGACATCCAACGCAAGCGCCGTCTCCGGGGAAAACGGCGGCTTTGCGCCGGCCGCGATCACCCCGTCCGCGCCCGCAAAGCGCGAAAACATCTTCGGCATCCCACCGGGCAGGCAGGCAAACGCGCGCTTGCCCATCGCCCTGAGTGCCATCGCCACGGCAACGCACGAACCAGCCGCGTCGCCGTCGGGCGAGACGTGGCCGATGACCGCAAAGCCATCGCACGCGCGCAGCCAGCGGGCGAGTTCCTCAATCGTCGCCCGGCGCGTCATGGCTCTCGGTCTCCTTCAGGATCTGGTTGATTCGAGCGGCGTACTCGATGTTGGTGTCCAGCTCAAACAGCACCTCGGGCACATAGCGCAGATCGACGCGCCGCCCGAGCTCGCGGCGCACAAAGCCGGCCGCGCGGTGCAGCGCGTCCATCATGTCCTTGCGGCGCTCCGGTTCGAGAATCGACACGCGCACCTTGCAGTAGCGCAGGTCGCGCGTCACCTCGCAGCGGACGATCGACCACGTGCCGCCGATGCGCGGGTCGCGCAGGTCGTCGCGGATGATGGCGTCGATGGCCTTCTGGGCCTCTTGGGAAATGCGGTCAATTCGATCAAATGCAGGCATGTTTTCCTCCCGTTTTGATATGGACAACGGGCGTTCGATGAACGCCCGTTTGCAAAGTCAAGCGGCTCAGTTCTGAACTTCCTCCATCACGAAGCACTCGATGACGTCGTTCTCCTTGATGTCGTTGTAGTTCTCGATGCCAATGCCGCACTCGTAGCCGGTGTTGACCTCCTTGGCATCGTCCTTAAAGCGCTTGAGCGAGTCGATCTTGCCCTCGTGGATGACCACGTTGTCGCGCAGCAGGCGGATCTGCGCGTTGCGCGCGATCTTGCCGTCGGTGACGTAGGAACCGGCGATCGTGCCGACGCCGGAGACCTTGAACGTCTGGCGCACCTGCGCGTGGCCGAGCAGCGTCTCCTTGAACTTCGGCGCGAGCAATCCCTTCATGGCGTTTTCGACGTCCTCGATCGCCTGATAGATGACGCGGTAGAGCCGGATGTCGATCTTCTCGCGCTCCGCCATCTCGCGCGCGTTGTTGTCCGGGCGCACGTTGAAGCCGATGATGATGGCGTTCGCGGTGGAAGCGAGCATGACGTCCGTCTCGGTGATCGCGCCGACGCCGCCGTGAATGGTGCGCACGCGGACTTCGTCGTTGGACAGCTTCTCCAGCGACTGGCGAACCGCCTCGACCGAGCCCTGCACGTCCGCCTTGATAATCAGGTTCAGATCCTTGATCTGGCCCGCAGAGATCTGGTTGAACAGGTCGTCCAGCGTGGTCTTCTGCTGGTCCTTGATGAGCGCGCGGCGCAACTTGTCCTTGCGCTCCTCGGCGACCTGGCGGGAGAGCTTGTCGTCGTCGACGGCGCTGATGATGTCGCCCGCCTCGGGCACGTCGTTGAAGCCGATGACCTCGACCGGCTGCGACGGGCCGGCTTCCTTCACGCGCTCGCCGCGGTCGTTGACCATGGCGCGCACGCGGCCGTATGCCGTGCCGGCGACGATCGTGTCGCTGACGCGCAGCGTGCCGTTCTTGACCAGCACGGTCGCCACCGGGCCGCGGCCCTTGTCCAGCCGCGCCTCGATGATGATGCCGCGCGCCTTGCGGTTCGGGTTGGCGCGGTAGTCCTGCACCTCGGCGACCAGCAGGATCATCTCCAGCAACTGGTCGACGCCCTCGCCGGTCACGGCGGAGACGGGCACCATGATCGTGTCGCCGCCCCACTCCTCGCAGACGAGCTCGTACTCGGTCAGCTGCTGCTTGATGCGCTCGATGTTGGCGCCGACCTTGTCGATCTTGTTGATGGCGACGATGATCTGAACGCCCGCCGCCTTGGCATGGCTGATGGCCTCGACGGTCTGCGGCATGACGCCGTCGTCCGCGGCGACCACGAGCACGGCGATGTCCGTGGCCTGCGCGCCGCGCATGCGCATGGACGTGAACGCCTCGTGGCCGGGCGTGTCGAGGAAGGTGATCTGGCGGCCGTCGAGATCGACGGTATATGCGCCGATGTGCTGCGTGATGCCGCCGGCCTCCGTCGCGGTGACGTGCGCCTTGCGGATGTAGTCGAGCAGCGAGGTCTTGCCGTGGTCGACGTGGCCCATGATGGTCACGACCGGCGGGCGCGGCATGAGATCCTCCTCCGCGTCGGCGACGTCCTCCTTCTCCAGCGCGTCCTCGGCCGTCTCGGCGAGCTTCAGCTCCAGCTCCACGCCAAACTCAGATGCGACCAGGCTGGCCGTATCGTAGTCGAGCTCGTTGTTGATCGTGGCGATGATGCCCAGCATCATCAGCTTCTTGATGATCTCGCCCGCCGGCTTGCCGATGCGCTCGGTAAGGTCGCGGACGGTGATCTTTTCGGCGGTCATGACCGCCTTTTCGATCTTGATCGGCTCGATAAACGTCTTCTTCTGCGCCGCCTTCTTTTTCTTCTTGCCGCGCACGAATTCGTCGTCATAGCCGTTCGACATCATGCTGGCGTCGCGCCGGCGGTTGCCCCGGTTCGCATTGCGCTCCGGATCGTTCTGGCGGACGTACTGCTTTTTGTTCGGATCGTAGTTGGAGACGCGCTCCTTCTCAACCGCGGGCGCGAGGTCGGCCATCCGGCCGCGGCCAAATCCGCCCGGACGGCTGCCGCCGCCGAACCCGCCGGCGCGCCCTCCCTGTCCCGGCTGCGCGGGGCGGCCAAACGGGCGCTGTCCGCCCGCCTGTCCCGGCTGAGCCGGACGGCCGAACGGGCGCTGTCCGCCCGCCTGTCCCGCCGGCTGACCCGGCTGTACCGGACGGCCGTAGCGCTGACCCGGCTGCGGCTGCTGCCCCGGCTGCACCGGCCGGCCATAGCGCTGGCCCTGCTGCGGCTGCTGCCCCGGCTGCACCGGTCGGCCATAGCGCTGGCCCTGCTGCGGCTGCTGCCCCGGCTGCACCGGTCGGCCATAGCGCGGCTGACCCGCCGCGGCGGGCTGCTGAACGGCCGGCTTCGCCGCCGGACGCGGCGCTTCCGCCTTGGCCTCCGCCTGCACAGGTTTTTCCTGCGCCGTTGGCGCCTCCTGAACGACGGGTTTTTCCGGCTCCTTCGGGGCTGCGGGCGCCTCCGCAGGCTTCGCCGCTTCGGGCGCTGCTGCCGGCGCGATGTCGGACGCGGAGACCTCCGGCACCTGTTCGCTGGAATACGCGGTCATGAACTGCGCGCTGGCCTCATACTGCTTTCTGAGTTCTTCCTTCGCCTCGCGCTCCTGCCGCTCCTTTTCCTCGCGGACATAGCCATCTGAAATTTTGCGCAGAGAACTGAGCACGTCCTGCGACTGCTTGCGCAGGCGGGTGACGCTTTCAAGCATCTTTCCCGCGTTCGCGCTCAATTCTTTGGTTGCGTCCTGAACCCTGACTTTGGTCATTCCCTCAATGCACCCCCGATAGTAGACTGGTCCTAACCCGGCGTGAAATCGCCTTTCAAAATCTGCTCGGCGAAGCCGGCGTCGGTGATCCCGACGGCCATGCGGCCGGGCTTTCCAATCGCGTCGCCCAGCGAAAGCGCGGGCGCGACGACGAGCGGAACCGAATGGCTGCGGCACACGTCGGTGATGGATTTCACCGCATTCTTCGCCGCCGCAGCGTCGAGCACGACGGCGTACGCGCCGCCGGACCGAATCGCCTGAACGCAGGCCTTCTCTCCGGAGACCAGCCTGCCCGCCCGGGCGCACAGCCCGAGCATGTTGAGCGCGCGGCTCACGCGCCCTCCCGCGGCCGGATCTGCGCCGCGAGGCCGTCAAAGACCGCGTCGTCGATCTTCGCGTCGAGCGCCCGCTCCAGCGCGCGGGTCTTTTGCGCGCGCCTCAAGCACTCGGCGTTTTCGCAGACATAAGCGCCCCGGCCGGGCGCCTTGCCCGTCCGGTCGACGGCGGGATCGCCCTCCTGGGGCTTGACCACGCGCATCAGCTCCGCCTTGGGCTTCATCTCCCGACAGCCCACGCACATGCGCATGGGGATCTTGCGCTTCCTTGGCATCGTCATTCCTCTTTCAGTTCGGCGTCCGCAGCGGCCTCCTCGGCCTCCATGTTCTGGACGTCGGCCTCCACCTGGCTCTGGCTCTTGATGTCGATCTTCCAGCCGGTCAGCTTCGCGGCGAGGCGGGCGTTCTGGCCCTCCTTGCCGATGGCCAGCGACAGCTGGTTGTCCGGCACGATGACCCGCGCGGTCTTCTCCGTATCGGAGACGAACACGCTGATCACGCGCGCGGGATTGAGCGCGTTGGCGATGTATTCCGCCGGGTTGCTCGACCACTTGACGATGTCGATCTTCTCCGTCTTCAGCTCGCTGACGACGTTTTCCACACGCATGCCGCGCGGGCCGACGCAGGAGCCGACGGCGTCGATCAGCGGATCGGTCGACAGCACGGCCATCTTCGTGCGGAAGCCCGCCTCGCGGGCGATGGCCTTGATCTGCACCACGCCGGCGACGATCTCCGGCACCTCCAGCTCGAACAGGCGCTTGACCAGCCCGGGATGCGTGCGCGAGACGAAGATCTGCGGCCCGCGGCCCGTGCGCGCGACCTCGAGGACGTAGACCTTGACGCGGTCGTCGATGTTCAACTCTTCGGTCGGCATCTGCTGGTTCGGCTCGAGCACGCCCTCGGTGCGGCCGAGCTCGACGTAAACGGTCTTGTTCTCGATGCGCTGCACGATCGCGGTCAGGATCTCGTTTTCCTTCTGGCTGTACTCATCGTAGATCACGCCGCGCTCGGCCTCGCGCAGGTGCTGCACGACGACCTGCTTGGCCGTCTGCGCCGCGATGCGGCCGAAGTTCTTCGGCGTGACCTCGACCTCGACCAGGTCGCCCAGCTCGTACTGCGGCCGGATGGCGCGCGCCTCGGTAAGCGTCATCTCGCACTGAGGATCCATGACCTCCTCGACGACGGTCTTTCTGGAGAACACCTCGACGACGCCCTTGGACGGGTCGATCGTCGCGCGGACGTTCGCGGTCTTGCCGAAATTTCTTTTATATGCGGAAATCAGCGCCGATTCGATCGCCGAGCAGAGCACATCCTTGTTGATGCGGCGCTCCTTGCTCAGCTGGTCGAGCGAGCTGAAGAACTCCTCGGAGTTGATGCTGCCGTTCGCCATGTCTATTTCCTCCCCTTTCATCCAAACCGCCCACGAAGCCTACTCCGCGGGCACGTCGTCCTCGAGGTCGGATTCGTCAAAGTCGATCAACGGGCGGACGACGGCCACGTCCTTTCGCGAAAACGCCCGCGTCACGCCGGGCGAAACCTCGATCACGATCTCGCCGTCCACCAGCCCGACCAGGTCGCCCGTGAACTGTTTGGCGCCATCGACCGGGCGGTAGGTCTTCAGCTCCACCGCGAGGCCCTTGCTGCGCTCAAAATCGCGCTCGGTCTTCAGCGGGCGGTCTGCCCCCGGCGACGAAACCTCCATGAAATCAAACGCCACGTTCTCGACCAGCGGCTGAATCCGGCGGTGAAACCGCTCCAGTTCGTCCAGCGCGACGCCGTCCGGGCGATCGATGTAAAAGCGCAGAAAATGGCCGGTCGGTTCCTTGACCAGCTCAACATCGACCAGCTCCACCTGAAGCTCGTCGGCGATTTTCTGTGCAATTCGCGCTGCTTCCTTCACCGGCATGGACTGCCTCGGCAAGCAAACCCCTCCAAATCCCTGTTCGCGTAAAAACACACCGCCGGTTGACGGCGGCTCCATGACTGACTTCTCAACCCCGCCGCGCCCGGAAAGCCGATGCCGGCGTCCTTGCGGCCGCGGGCGCCGGTTGGACGGCGTGGCTTCAACACAACATTCATTATACCACGTCGCCGGGCAGAATACAACCTTCATTTGCCCGAAAAAAGCGCCCGAATTCGCAATTATTTGTTATATTCTCGGTCTTTCCCCCTGAAAACACGCACCGCTGGGGCAGATCAGAAGGCGACCTCCGTCAGGTGCATCGTCTCGACCTTGGCGCCGAGGCTGCGCAGCTTTTCATCAAATCGCTCGTACCCGCGCAGGATATAGCCGATGCCGCCGATCTCGGTCACGCCGTCGGCCATCAGCCCGGCGATCATCATCGCCGCGCCGGCGCGCAGGTCGGTCGCATTCACGCGCGCGCCGACGAGCTTCTCCACGCCGCTGATGATGGCGGTGGACTCGATCACGCGCACATTCGCGCCCATTTTGCGCAGTTCGTCCAGAAAGCGAAAACGCGATTCAAAGATCGTCTCGGTGACGATGCTGGTGCCGTTGGCGACGGTCAGAAGCGCCGACAGCGGCTGCTGCAGGTCGGTCGGAAAGCCGGGATAGCCCTGCGTCTTGACGTTGACGGAGCGGAAGGTGCCGTTGGACTTGACGTGGATCCAGTCGTCCTCGCTCGTGACGCTGACGCCCATCTCCAAAAGCTTCGCCGACAGCGCCTCCATGTGCGTCGGGATCGCGCCGGTGATCAGCACGTCCCCGGCGGTCGCCGCCGCGGCGATCATCAGCGTGCCGGTCTCGATCTGGTCGGGAACGACCGTGTAATTCGCGCCGTGCAGGTGCCGCCCGCCGCGGATGCGGATGACGTCCGTCCCCGCGCCCTTGACCACCGCGCCCATGCTGGACAGGAAGTTCGCCAGATCGACGATGTGCGGCTCCTTGGCCGCGTTGTGGATGCAGGTCGTGCCGCTGGCGGACACGGCGGTCAACATGCTGTTGACGGTCGCGCCGACGCTGGGCATGTCCAGATAGATGTCGTCGCCGATCAACTCGTCCGCCTCGGCGACCACCACGCCGCCCAGCGTCTCCACGCGCGCGCCGAGCGCGCACATGCCCTTCACGGTCTGGTCGATCGGCCGGGCGCCGATGTCGCACCCGCCGGGCAGCGGAACCTCAGCACGGCCAAACACGCCCAGCAAAACCGGCGCAAAATAGTACGACGCGCGCATGCGCCCCGCCAGCTCGTAGGGCGGGTTGTAGCGGTCGACGGTGCGCGGATCGATCCACATCGTGTGGTCCCTGAATTCCACGCGCGCGCCAAGCCACCGGAGCATCTCGATGATGACGTGCACATCGTTGATGTCCGGAATATTCTCGATCGTCGACGGCGAGTCCGCCAGGAGCGCCGCC
>NHCFR01400__coassemble_1350_pt1 | contig 12658 bp, 11 predicted proteins | sample NHCFR01400__metabat2_low_PE_007 | metagenome-assembled genome bin NHCFR01400 | reverse complement strand
GGAGTGATATGATGCTGAAGTATATTTTCAAACGCCTGATGGCGGGCGTGCTGACGATCATCGTGCTGATTACCGTGGCATTTTTCATGATGCACGCCATGCCGGGCAGCCCCTTTACGCAGTCCGAGCAGCGCGACATCCCGCCGGAGGTGCTCGAGCGGATGATCGCAAGCTACGGGCTCGACCGGCCGGTCTTCGAGCAATACCTTTCCTATTGGAATTCGCTCCTGCACGGCGATCTCGGTCTCTCCTACAAGCAAGCGAACACGTCCGTCAACGACATCATCGAAACGCACTTCCCCGTCTCGGCGCGCGTCGGCGCCGTGGCAGTCATCGTATCGCTCCTGATCGGCATCCCGCTGGGCCTGCTGGCGGCGGTCTACCGCGGCAGGGCGATCGACATGGCGTCGATGGCGTTCGCGACCATCGGCATTTCCATTCCCGTGTTCGTCATCTCGGTATTGCTGATGTACCTGTTTGCGAACGTGCTGCAGTGGCTGCCGAGCTATGGCCTGACGAGCTGGCGGCATTACATCCTCCCGGTTGCGTGCCTGTCGTTCAACCCGATCGCCTACATCGCGCGCCAGACGCGCTCGAGCATGCTCGACGCGCTGGAGCAGGACTACGTCCGCACCGCGCGCGCCAAGGGCGTCAGCGAACTGCTGGTCGTGACCAAGCACGCGCTGAAGAACGCGCTGACGCCGGTCATCACCTATCTCGGCCCGCTGGTGGCCGGACTGCTGACCGGTTCGTTCGTGGTGGAGCGCCTGTTCTCCGTGCCGGGCATCGGCCGCTACTTCGTGCAGTCCGTCTCCGACCGCGACTACACGATGATCATGGGCATCGTCATCTTCTTCGGCATCTTCGTCGTCATCTGCAACCTGGTCTCCGACATCCTGCTGGCGATCGTCGACCCGCGCGTCAAGCTGAGCGAATCCTGACTTTGGGGAGGAAAAAACCATGGCATTGAACGTTCCAGAGAGCAAAGAATACCTTTCCCTCCCCGACGAGATGTTCGTCATCGGCCAGGACGACGCGGAAGCGGAGGAGATCGTCCGCCCGAGCACGACCTACTGGCACGACGTCTGGCAGCGCTTCCGCCGCGACCGGCTCGCGCTGGTCGGCCTGATCGTGCTCGCCGCGATCGCGCTGATGGCGATCTTCGTGCCGATGGTCTCGCCGTACAGCTACGACGGCATGGATCTGGCGAGCATGAACCAGGGTCCGAGCCTGCAGCACCCGTGCGGCACCGACCAGATGGGCCGCGACCTGTTCATCCGAATCCTCTACGGCGCGCGGATCTCGCTGTCGATCGGCCTGGCCGCGGCGGCGATCAACTTCGTCATCGGCGTCGTCTACGGCGGTCTGTCCGGCTACATCGGCGGGCGCGCGGACATGGTGATGATGCGCATCGTCGACATCCTGTCCAGCCTGCCGAGCCTGCTGTACATCGTGCTGATCATGCTGCTGCTGGGCTCGAACGTCGGCAGCGTCATTCTCGCGCTGTGCCTGACCTCGTGGGTCGGCACCGCGCGCGTGGTGCGCAGCGAGGTCATGCGTCTGAAGCACTCGGAATACGTGCTGGCCGCGCGGCTGTCCGGCGCGAACGTCCGCCAGCTGCTGATCCGCCATCTGGTGCCCAACGCGATGGGCCCGATCATCGTCTCGACGGCGTTTCTGATCCCGAGCGCGATCTTCTCGGAGTCGTTCCTCTCCTTCCTCGGCATCGGCATTCAGGCGCCGATGGCAAGCTGGGGTTCGCTGGCCAACTACGCGATCCCGATGCTGCTGTCGCAGCCGCACCAGATGTTCTTCCCCGTGCTGGCGATCTGCCTGACGATGTTTTCGCTCAACTTCATCGGCGACGGCCTGCGCGACGCACTCGACCCGCGCATGAAGAAGTAAGGAGGCGAAGAAAGTGAACCTGTTGGAAGTCAAGAACCTGAACACCTCCTTCAAAATCGGCGTCGGCACGGTGCAGGCCGTGCGCGGCGTGAGCTTTCACGTCAAAGAGGCCGAGTCGATCGGCATCGTAGGCGAGTCCGGCTCGGGCAAGAGCGTGACGATGCTGTCGGTCATGGGCCTGCTGCCCAACTATGCGACGATCACGGCGGACTCGCTGCTGTTCGACGGCAAGGAACTGACGAAGATGACCCCGAAGGAGCTGCGCGCGCTGCACGGCAGCGACATCGGCATGATCTTTCAGGACCCGATGACCAGCTTGAACCCGCTGTTTACCGTCCAAAACCAGCTGATGGAGCCGCTGCGCATCCACCAGCACATGAACCGCGCGCAGGCGAAAGCGCGTGCGCTGGAGCTGCTCAAGCTGGTCGAAATCCCCGATCCGGAGGCGCGGCTCAAGCAGTATCCGCACGAGTTCTCCGGCGGCATGCGCCAGAGGGTGATGATCGCCATCGCCATTGCGTGCAACCCGAAGATGGTCATCGCCGACGAGCCGACCACGGCGCTGGACGTGACCATTCAGGCGCAGATCCTCGACCTGCTCAACCACTTAAAGCGCGAGATGAACACCTCCATCATCATGATCACGCACGATCTGGGCGTCATCGCCAGCATGTGCAGCCGGATCCTAGTGATGTACGGCGGCATCATCTGCGAGGAGGGCACGGCGCGGGAGATCTTCTACGACGCCCGCCATCCGTACACCTGGGGCCTGCTCAACTCGATTCCCAAGATCCACGGCGACCCGAACGAGAAGCTGATCCCGATCCACGGCACGCCGCCGGACATGCTGATGCCGCCGAAGGGCTGCCCCTTCGCGCCGCGCTGCGAATACTGCATGCCGGTCTGCCGCGAGTACATGCCGCCGAGGACGGTGCTCAACGAGACGCACGCCGTGACGTGCCATCTGATGCACCCGAAGGCGCCGAAAGTCACGAGGGAGGTGTGACCATGGAGAATGCATTGATCTCGGTGCGCAACCTGAAGATGTACTTCCCGGTGGGCACGTCCTTCCTGCCCGGCCGGCGGAAGGTGCTCAAGGCCGTGGACGACGTGAGTTTCGACCTCTACGCCGGCGAGACGTTCGGCTTGGTCGGCGAGTCCGGCTGTGGCAAGACGACCGTCGGGCGCACGCTGGTTCGGCTGTATAAGCCGACCGGAGGGCAAATCCTGCTCGACGGCACGGACATCGCGCCGATGGACGAGCGCACCGTGCTGCCCTACCGCAAGCGGATGCAGATGATCTTTCAGGATCCCTATGCGTCGCTGAACCCGAGGATGACCGTTTCGAGCATCATCGGCGAGCCGCTGAAGCTGCAGGGCGCGAAGGCCGACGAGATCGCCGCGCGCGTGAGTGAGCTGATCGAGCAGGTGGGGCTCAAGAAGGACCACCTGAACCGCTACCCGCACGAGTTCTCCGGCGGACAGCGCCAGCGCATCGGCATTGCGCGCGCGCTGGCGACGCGGCCGCAGTTCATCGTCTGCGACGAGCCGATCTCGGCGCTGGACGTGTCGATTCAGGCGCAGGTCATCAACATGCTGGAGGAGCTTCAGGAGAAGCTGGGCATGACGTATCTGTTCGTCAGCCACGACCTCTCGATGGTGCGCCACATCTCCCACCGCGTGGGCGTGATGTACCTGGGGCACATGGTGGAACTGGCGTCGGTCGAAGAATTATATTCCAACATGCAGCATCCTTATACGCAGGCGCTGATGAGCGCGGTGCCGGTCGCCGACCCGGATCTGGCGGCGAAATCGCAGCGGATCGTGCTGCAGGGCGACGTGCCCGCGCCGATCGACCCGCCGAGCGGATGCCCGTTCCGCACGCGCTGCCGCTATGCGGTCAAGCGCTGCGCCGAGGAGCGCCCCGAACTGCGCGACATCGGCGGCGGCCACCTGCTGGCCTGCCACGTCGCCGGAAAATAGAGCGAACCCAGGTCGTGGGCGGCGCGATGCCGCCCGCGGCCTTGGCTTGTCTGCGGCGTTTTCTCTCCCCCCCTTCGACCAATCCCCTTTCAGGAGGCGGCAGCATGAATCGAGCCGAAGCGACCTCCCGCTGCTGGGCGGAGATCGATCTCAACGAAATCTGCGGAAACTACCTTCGCGCGCGCGAGCTGACCGGCGGCGCGGAGGTCATTTGCGTTCTCAAGGGCAATGCCTACGGGCTCGGCGCGGTCGAGGTCGGCCGCGCGCTGATGGCCGCGGGCGCGCGGAAGTTTGCCGTGGCGTCCGGCGACGAGGCCGAGGAACTGCTCGACGCCTGTCCGGGTGCGGACGTGCTCGTGCTCGGCGCGGTGGGCGAGGATCAGTCCCGCCGGCTGATTGCGCGCGGCGGGCTGCTGACGCTGTTCGGCCCCGAGCAGGGCGAGCAGCTGGCGCGCATCGCGCGCGATCTCGGAAGGTCGGCGCGCGTGCACGTCAAGGTCGACACCGGCCTGTACCGGCTCGGGTTCACGGGGCCGCAGGCCGCAGATCAGATCGCCGAGCTGAACGCCACGGGGCTGTTTCGGATGGAGGGACTGTTCACCCACCTCGCGCTGCACTCCCGCGCGGCGGACGAGGCGCAGTTTGCGCGGTTCGACGCCGTCCGCGAGGCGCTGGCGGATCGCGGCGTTTACTTCCCCTGCGTGCACGCGCTGGACAGCATCGGCATGGTTCGCTATCCCGAGCGGACGATGGACGCCGTGCGCCTGGGCGCGTGGCTGTACGGCGTGCGGCCGGCGCGCTACGAGCGCGACCTGTGCCGGCCCGTGGCCAAGTTCAAGGCGCGCGTGGCGCAGCTGCGCGACGTGCCCGCCGGAGAACTGATCGGCTACGACGACGATCACCCCATCGGCCACGACGCGCGCATCGCCACGCTGACGGCGGGCTATCTGGACGGCGTGCCGCGGCTGAACAACGCGGGCGAGGTCAGCATCCGCGGACGGCGCGCGCCGGTCGTCGGGCTGGTCTGCATGGATCAGATGATGGTGGACGTCAGCGGCATTCCCGGCGTGCAGCCGGGCGACGAGGTGACCTTTCTGGGCGACGAGATCTCGATCAACGAGTACGCCGCGTGGGGTCATCTGAACCGAAACGAGGCGCTCGGTCGGATTGGGCGGCGCGTGACGCGCGTGTACCGCTGGAAGGACGGGGAGTTCTTCGCCAACAGCGTAAAGGGCGTCTGAAAACGCCGGAAAGGCGCAGGTTCAACGCGGTCAGGCGCGGCGAAGTCCTGATCCGGCACGGCCTGCAAATTCCGACTCGGCGCAGCCGGGCTTGGAGATTCCCAACTCAGCGCCGCTGAGCGCGGCGAATGCTTGACTTGGTGCCGCGGTGCGGCAAAAATGGGCGGAAAATTTGCCCAGCACGAGCCGATTCCCCGTTCAGGCGGCCTCTGGGGCCCGGCGCGGCCGGACGCGAGACTTTTTTCGAGGTGCATTTTCAGTGGAAATTCGCGAGATTTACGATCGGGCGCTCTCCTGTGCGGACTGGGTGTCCGAGGTGCGGCGGTCGCTGCACCGCATTCCGGAGGAAGGATTCCAGGAGTTCAAGACGCAGGCGCTGGTCTGCCATCTGCTCGAGGAGATGGGCATTCCCTTCCGCGTCGAGCGCACCTGGGTCATCGGCGAGATCGCCGGGCGCGCGCCGGGCGAGACGGTGGCGCTGCGCGCGGACATGGACGCTTTGCCGGTCGAGGAACCGGAGGGCTGCGCGTTTCGCTCGGAGCACCCGGGCTGGATGCACGCCTGCGGCCACGATGCGCACACGGCGATCCTGCTGGGCACGGCGCGGCTGCTGATGTCGATGCAGGATGCCTTCCGCGGCACGGTCCGGCTGCTGTTCCAGCCGGCGGAGGAGACCGACGGCGGCGCGGCCCCGATGGTCGCGGCGGGGGCAATGCAGGGCGTCTGCGCGGTCTACGGGCTGCATGTGCAGCCGTACATGAACGTGGGCCGGATCGACTCGCGCCCGGGCTGCCTGAACGCCTCGACCGACGAGGTCAACCTGACCATCCGCGGCGTTTCCGGCCACGCCGCGCGGCCGGAGCAGTGCGTCGACGCGATCGTCTGCGCGGCGCAGATGGTTTCGGCGCTTCAGACCGTCGTGTCGCGCGGGGTGTCCCCGCTGGTGCCGGCGGTATTGACGTTCGGCAAGATCGCGGGCGGCACGGCGCGCAATGTGATCTGCGATTCCGTCACGCTGAACGGCACGCTGCGCACGGCCGACCCGGCCGTCCGCGCGGCGATGAAGGCGCGCATCCGCGAGGTCGCGCAGGGCGTCGCAGCCGCGTTCGGCGCGCGCGTGGACGTGGACATCGCGGAGGGGTACTGCGCGCTGATGAACGACGCCGGCGAGGTCGGCCGCGTGTTTCGCCTTGGCCGTGCGCTGCTGGGCGACGAAAACGTCGCGCTGCGCGAGGCGCCGAGCATGGGCGGCGAGGACTTTTCCTATTTCTGCGCCGAGGCGCCCGGCGCGTTCTACCACCTCGGCTGCGCGTCACAGCAGCCCGCCGCGCCGCTGCACAGCCGCGATTTCCAACTGGACGAGCGCTGCCTGCCGATCGGCTGCGCGATGCAGTGCGCGCTGGCGCTCGACCGCCTGAATGAAACTTTGTGAAGGAGGACATTCCATGAAGCTGTATATTTCCGCCGACATCGAGGGAACGACCGGCATCGCCCGCTGGGACGAGACCGAAAACGGCCATTCCCGCTATCCGTACTTTGCCGAACAGATGACCCGCGAGGTCGCCGCCGCGATCAACGGCGTGCTGCAGGTCAGTCCCGATTGCGAGCTGCTGATCAAGGACGCGCACGACAGCGCCTGCAACCTCATCCCCGCGAAGCTGCCGGCCAGCGAGAACCTCCGCATCTTCCGCGGCTGGGGCAGCGACGCGATGAGCATGATGGGCGGGCTGGAGCGCGGCTGCGACGGCGTGTTCTTCACCGGCTACCACTCCGGCGCGGGCATGGACACCAACCCCCTCGCCCACACGATGAACCGGCAGAACAACTACGTCAAGATCAACGGCATGATCGCGCCGGAGCTGATGATCAACAGCCTGACGGCGGCGTATCTGGGCGTGCCGGTCAAGCTCGTGACGGGCGACAAGGGCCTGTGCGACTGGATGAACGCCATCAACCCGAACATCGAAACCGTGGCGGTCAGCGAGGGCCGCGGCCGCGGCTCGATCTCGCTGCACCCGGACGTCGCCTGCCGGAAGATCCAGGAGGCGGCAAAGCGCGCCCTCCTGAAGCCCGCGAAGGACTGCATGTTCCCGCTGCCGGAGCACTTCCACGTGGAGATCTGCTTCAAGGAGCACTCCCGCGCGCGCAACGCCGTCACCTATCCCGGCGTCGTCCAGACCGGCACGACGACCATCGAGTACGACGCCGACGACTACATGGACGTGCTGAACATGATCGACCGGGTGCTGTAAAGCCAAAGAGCGCCGTCTCCGCAATAATGCCCGCGGAGGCGGCGCTTGCGCATGTCAATGGGGAGCGCGGCCGCCGCATTGGAATCGCCTGCGGATGGTTGACGCACGCGCGCGATTGTGTTATCATGAATCCAGAAAGCGACAGGAGGGATGGAAGATGAAACTTGCAGAAGCCCTGCAGGAACGCGCGGATGTGAAGCGGCTGATCGATCGCCTGAACAAGCGGCTGACGGTGAACGCCGTGACGCAGGAGGGCGAACTGCCCGCCGAGGATCCCGCGGAGCTGCTCAGGCAGCTGGACGAATGCCTTGCGCGGCTGGAGATGCTGATGGCGAAGATCAACCTGGCCAACAGCACCACGGTGGTCAGGGGGCGCACGCTCACGGAGATGATCGCGCGGCGCGACTGCCTGCGCGAGTCCATCGCTGCCTATCAGATGATCATCGACGTGGCCAGCCAGAGCACGCTGCGCATGGCGCGCACGGAGATCCGCACCGTGCGCACGGTGGACGTTCGGGCGCTGCAAAAGCACGTCGACGCGCTCAGCGCGGAGCAGCGGCGGCTGGACAATGAAATCCAGCAGACGAACTGGACGACGGACATTTCCCTGTAAAAAAACGCGCGGGCAGGTTGGTAGTCCAGCCGGGGCGAATGCAATCTCAACGGCTGAGAATGAGCCGCAGTAGATCGCCTTGGGCAGGCGCGGGGGGCGCTCTCCCCAGCATTGTGAATCCATGCCAGGACGACGCACAAACGCACAAAAACCGCAGATTGTCATTACCAAGCATTGACCGGCGGACGAGGGCGGGATCGGGGCCCTTGCCCGCGCGTTGCAAACGACGTGGACGGGGGATTCAAGCCCCGTCCACATTCTTTGTCCGCTTCCGGAAAGCGATTGGCGCGCTCGCAAAGCGCCCGCCGCCAAAGCGAATTCCAAGGTTCAAACCCATTGAGCCGGCGCAGGCCGCGACCGATGCCGCCGTCGATACCGCTGCAAGCACGGCTGCCATCGGCGTTGCCGGCAGACAATATTCAGCGGCGAAAACGAGCGGAAAGTCGTGCATAGAGCGCAAACAAAAGCAGCAGTTTTCGGCGTGAAAACCGCTGCTTTTGACCAAGGCGGCAAGGCTTGAACGCGGCATGCGCCGTTTCCTTCCCGGGCACAAGTGCAAGGGGCAGACGCTGTGTGCCCGCGAAACCCGGCCGCATGCGCACAGCGCCTCTGCGCAATGCCGAAAACTACATGGCGTCCGCGGGAAAGCGCTCGACGCTGAGGCCAAACGAAAAGGTCTCCCCTGCCACCGCGCGTCCCGTCTCCGCGGCCACGCAGAGCATCTTTCGGGTGGGATCATAGGCAATATCGCTGTATCCGCCTTCGGCAGCGATTTCGCGGCTCTTCGGCCATGTCGCGCCGCCGTCGCCGCTCTCGCGGACGGTCAGGCGCACGCGCCCCTCCTCGCGCCGGCAGGCGCAGTTGACAAACCAAAGGCGGCCATCGCCCTGCGCAATGCCTGCCGCGCAGACCGGATCGACCAGCCGTTCGTCAAAGTGGAATCCCTCCCAACCGCGGATGCCGTCGGGGCTGAATCCCACCTTTCTCGCGTCTTTTCCCGTTTCATGGCGGCAGTTGATCATAATGCGCCCGTCGGGCAATTCCGCCAGCACAGATTCGTTGGGATCCACAAAGTCCGGCGCATCCCATATGATTTCGCCGCACGCCCACGTCTCGCCGTGATCGTCGCTGTACAGCGTCGTTACGACGGATGGATGATGGCTGGTGATGCACTCGCGATTTGCCGACACCCAGACCGGCACGACCATCCGCCCGGTTGACATCGTCAGGCCATGGCCGGGGCCGGCCGCAAATACGGTCCAATTGTACTGCGTACGCAGCGATTGCAGCGCGTCCGTGATCTCGCGCGGCGGCGTCCATGTCCGGCCGTCGTCATCGCTGCGCTGATGGAATGCGCGGCGATAGTTGCGGTGATAGATCAGGTGGACGGCCTCCCCATCGACAAACAGCACGCCGTTGTGCACCGCATCGACGCCGCGTCCCGGCGCGAGAATCACCCGCTCCGACCAGGTCTCTCCCCCGTCGGCGCTGCGGCGAAGCGCCAAGTCCATGGCCGACCAATCGCCTCCAAACCGGCATTCATAGCACACCAGCAGCGTCCCGCGCGCGGTGCAGACGATGGAAGGCACGCGGTAGATCCGGTAGCCGCCCTGTCCGAAGCGCTCCAGCTCCACATGGGTCAGCATGGCGATCCCTCCGGCGCGCCGGAAACAAGCAAGCCCTCGGGGCAGGTACTTTCCAGCCGCTCCAACCCGTCCGTCAATGCCGCCGCCTCCGCTTCGCTCAGGTCGATCTGCGGCGCATGCATATGGCCGGCGTCAATGCCCCTGTGCGCAAGCCCGCATTTGAACATCGCCATGTTCGTTCCCGCGCCGAGCGCTTCTACAAACCGGTTGGCCACGCACTGCCAGTGACGCGCGGCGTCGATGTCGCCTGCCTGCCATGCCTCGTACACGCGCACAAAGGGCTCCGGATAGACGGCGCTGACGCCGGAAACCGTTCCGGCACATCCCATCGCCAGCGCCGGGAGAAATAGCCGGTCGGTTCCCTGCACGACCTCAAATCCATCGCCAATGCCGAGATATTCGTAAGTTCGCACCATGTCCGGCAGCGAATACTTGATGCCCACGACGTTCGGGCAGGCGTCGCAGATCCGGCGCACGGCGCCGCACGTCAGGTCATTGGCAGCGCACTGCGGAATGTTGTACAAATACGCCGGAAAGTCCCTCGGGATTGCCCGAAAAACGCGCAGATAGTAGCGAACCATCGCCTCGGGATTCGTGCCGAAAAACACTGGCGTAACGACGCCGATGCCGTCTGCGCCGGCATCGCAGGCGTGACGGGCAAGGCGGACCGTCTCCTCCGGATCCATCGCGCCGACGTGGACATAGACGGTCACCCGCCCCGCCGCCTGCTGGATCACCGCTTCAGCCGCGCGCATGCGCTGTTCCTCAGGCATGAGGAACATCTCTCCCGTCGTGCCGCATGGGTACAGGCAGTGCACGCCGCGCGCAATCAGGAATTCCACCATCTCCCGCATGACGTCCAATTTGACGCATCCTCTCTCGTCAAATGGAGTCACCATCGCGGTCGTAACGCCATACAACTTCTTCATCTCGTCCGACTCCTTTACCCTACGGTGGTGCGCCACAGCTCCGGGTATTGCTCGTAATAGGCCATGATGTTCGGCGCATATTCTTCGAGCAGGTCGGTCAGGCACAGCAGCGCGCCATCCTCAACCATCTCGCGCTTGGTCATGTTGAACAGCCCAAAGATATCGGGCATATCGTTGGCCGCATAGAGCGCCATCATGCGCGTGTTGTAGTCCGAACCCGGAACGGCGATGATCTCCAGGTCGATGCCCGTGCGCTCCAGGATCTGGCGCGTCGAGGCGACGTCGTCCTGAACGGGAATGGCCGAGTTTTCCGCACGCATGTAGGTAATGGTCACCGGCTCATCGGTCAACAGCCCGCTTGCGGATTCCCCTTCGGCAAACGCCCCGGACATGGCAAGCAACAAGCCGGCCACCAGCAACAAACTAATGAATTTCTTCATGAATTCTTCCTCCATATGGTCTTTACTGAATGCAATGCGCCTATCGGCGCAGGGGCAGGCCGGCTGCGCGCAGGTTTTGCCCACCTCCATTTCAGCGCGGAGCGCGGCGGTCGTCGGTTCATCCCTTGATCGCGCCGATCATCACGCCAGACTTAAAATGCCGGCTGACAATTGGAAATACGACCAGTATTGGCAGCATGGACATGATGATGATCGCGTATTTCGCGGCCTCCTCGGAGAGCATCTCCGCGCCCACTTCCGTCGAAGAATTATAAGTCGTCATCGCCATCGAAAGCGTATCGCCGCCCAGCACCACATTGCGCACGAACATCTGAATCGGATACTGGCTCTTGTCGGAGAGGTACAGCAGCGCATTGAAAAAGCCATTCCAGTGTCCCACCGCGTAGAACAGCACCATCGTCCAGAGGATCGGCTTCGACAGCGGCAGGATGACCGAAACCAGAATCCGGACGTCGTTCGCCCCATCAATGTAGGCCGCCTCGGTCAAATCCGCAGGTATCCCCTCAAAGAATGTGCGCATGATGATCATGTTGTACACGCTGATTGCGCCCGGCAAGATGAGCGCCCAATACGTATTGCCCAGTCCGAGATCCGTTACAAGCATATAGGTCGGAATCATTCCGCCGGTAAAGAACATCGTGAACACCGCGCACCGCATCAGGAACTTCCGGCTCATAAAACCCGGCCTGGAGAGCGGATAGGCGAACAGCGTCGTCATGAATAAATTGACCAGCGTACCGCTGACGGTAATGACAATCGTATTCCAGTAGCTGTTCAGAAAGTAGGAATCCTTCATCGCCGCCCGGTAGGAGCGCAGCGAAAACCCCACCGGCGTCAGCGTCACCTGCCCGGTCATGACGGCGGTGCCATCGCTGATCGAAACGATCACCATATAGTAGATCGGAAAGAGCACCATCAGGCAGATCGCCGTCATCAGCAGAATATTGAAGCCCTGAAAGATGCGATAGCCCGCTCCCTTGTTCTGACGCATGCGTTTCCCTCCTCACCAAAGGCTGGACTCGCCCAGCAACCGGCAGATCCGATTGGCGACCAGCAGCATTGCGAAATTCGTAACGGTGCTGAACAAGTCGATCGCCGTGCTGTAGCTGTACTGGCCGCCGCTCAGGCCCTTGCGGTACACGAACGTGGAAATGACATCCGACACATCGTAAGTCAGTTCGTTCTGCAACAGCAGCACTTTCTCAAACGAGACGCTCATGATGTTGCCCACCGCCATGATGAACATGATCGCGATCGTCGGCTTGATTGCCGGCAGCGTCACATGCAGCGTCTGCTGCCAGCGGTTTGCGCCATCAATCACCGCAGCTTCGTATAGCTGTTCGTCAACGTTCGTCAGCGCCGCCACATAGATGATCGCGCTCCACCCCAGCTCCTGCCACAGGCTGGACAGCCAGTAGACGGGCCGGAACCAGGCCGGATCCTGCATAAACAGGTGGGATTCCCCGCCCATGGCGACCAGCAATTCATTGACAATGCCGTCGCTGGCCAAAAACGTCGAGCACATCGACGCCACGACCACCACCGAGATAAAGTGCGGCAAATAGCTGATATTCTGCACAATCCGCTGCCCGGTCTTGGATTGAATTTCATTCATCAACAGCGCAAAT
>NHCFR01400__coassemble_1340_pt1 | contig 12710 bp, 8 predicted proteins | sample NHCFR01400__metabat2_low_PE_007 | metagenome-assembled genome bin NHCFR01400 | reverse complement strand
AAGTGGACGCAGTGGATCTTCCTGAAGCTGTTTGAGCACGGCCTGGCCTACAAGGCCGAAATGCCGATTAACTGGTGCACGAGCTGCAAGGTCGGCCTGGCGAACGAGGAGGTCGTCAACGGCGTGTGCGAGCGCTGCGGCGGCGAGGTCGTGCGGCGCGTCAAGAGTCAGTGGATGCTGAAGATCACCGACTATGCCCAGAAGCTGCTCGACGGGCTGGAGCAGGTCGACTTCATCGACCGCGTCAAGACGCAGCAGCGCAACTGGATCGGCCGCTCCGAGGGCGCGGAGGTCGACTTCACACTGTCCACCGGCGACAAGCTGCGCGTGTACACCACGCGGCCGGACACGCTGTTCGGCGCGACGTACATGGTCATGTCGCCGGAGCACCCGCTGATCGACCAGCACAGAGAGCAGATCGCCAACTACGACGCCATCGCCGCCTATCGCGAGGCCGCGGCGCGCAAGTCCGACTTCGAGCGCACGGAGCTGAACAAGGACAAGACCGGCGTGGCGATCGAGGGCATCACGGCGACCAATCCCGTCACCGGCGCGCAGATCCCGGTCTGGGTGTCCGATTACGTGCTGATGGGCTACGGGACGGGCGCGATCATGGCCGTTCCGGCGCACGACGAGCGCGACTGGGCGTTCGCGACGAAGTTCGGCCTGCCGATCGTCGAGGTCGTCGCCGGCGGCAACGTGCAGGAGGCCGCGTACACCGACATCACCGACGGCGTGATGGTCAACTCCGGATTCCTGAACGGCATGAAGGTCGCCGAGGCCAAGAAGGCCATCATCGACTGGCTGACCGAGCAGGGGCTGGGCGAGCGCCACGTCAACTACAAGCTGCGCGACTGGGTGTTCTCGCGCCAGCGCTATTGGGGCGAGCCGATCCCGCTGGTCAAGTGCCCGCACTGCGGCTGGGTGCCGCTGCCGGAGGATCAGCTGCCGCTGAAGCTGCCCGAGGTCGAGAGCTACGAGCCGACCGACAACGGCGAATCCCCGCTGGCCGCGATGACCGACTGGGTCAACACGACCTGCCCGAAGTGCGGTGGCCCCGCGCAGCGCGAGACCGACACGATGCCGCAGTGGGCGGGCTCGTCGTGGTACTTCCTGCGCTACATCGACCCGTGGAACGACGGCTGCCTCGCCGACCCGGAGGAGATGAAGTACTGGCTGCCGGTCGACTGGTACAACGGCGGCATGGAGCACACCACGCTGCACCTGCTGTACAGCCGTTTCTGGCACCGCTTCCTGTACGACATCGGCGTCGTGCCGACGCCGGAACCGTATCAGAAGCGCACTTCGCACGGCATGATCCTCGGCGCGGACGGCGAAAAGATGTCCAAGTCGCGCGGGAACGTCATCAATCCGGACGACATCGTCGACGAGCTGGGCGCGGACGCCTTCCGAATGTACGAGATGTTCATGGGCGCGTTCGATCAGGCGATCCCGTGGTCGACCGACGGCGCGCGCGGCTGCCGCAGGTTCCTCGACCGCGTCTGGCGGCTGCAGGAGATGCTCATCGACGGCGACGGCATCCGCGACGACATGGCCTTTGACGTCCATTCCTGCATCAAGAAGGTCTCCGAGGACTACGAGCGCATGAAGTACAACACCGCCATCGCAGCGATGATGACGCTGGTCAACGCGTTCTACGCCAAGGGCAGCATCACCAAGGGCGAACTGCGCGCGCTGATCCTGCTGCTCAACCCCGTCGCGCCGCACATCACCGAGGAGATGAACGAGCGAAACGGCTGCGTCGACGGCGAGCTGCTGCACGCCAAGTGGCCGGAATACGACGAGAGCAAGCTGGTCAAATCGACCGTCGAGATCGCCGTCCAGGTCAACGGCAAGATGCGCTGCCGCATGGACGTGCCCGCCGACCTGACCCGCGAGGGCGCGGCCGACTACTTCCTGCCCATGCCGGAGGTTCAGTCGCTGATCGACGGCAAGTCCGTCAAAAAGCTGGTCTACGTCCCCGGCAGGCTGCTGAACCTGGTCGTTGGCTAAAGCCGGCCGGCCATGAGGGCGCTTGAAGAAAAAATCCGCCATTTTGAGCGAAGCTTCTGCCGATTTTTGCAGAGAATCTCCGGCAGCACAAATGGCATTTTATCGAATTTTCAAGCGCTCTCATGGGCGCCGGAGCACAAAATGCGCAGCCCCGACCCCCGGTTTTACGAAGTTTTACATCGCGGGGCTTGCGTTTTCCCCGATCCGGTGGTATAATTAGTCTGTTTGTTGTGGCATAACCTTGAAGGAGGTGTGATAGAGTATGGGAAAGTATTGTGAGATCTGCGGAAAGGGCGTCGTTTACGGCAACAACGTCAGCCATTCCAACCGCAAGACGCGCCGCACCTGGGCTCCGAACACGCAGAAGGTGCGCGTTCTGGTCAACGGCGCTCCGAAGCGCATGTCTGTCTGCACGCGCTGCCTGCGCAGCAACAAGGTTGAGCGCGCGCTGTGAGCACGGCTGTCCGAGCGCAAAATGACCGGCCAACGGGAAATCGCCCTCTTCGCGGCGGATGTTTCCCGTTGGCCGGTTTTTTCGGCTTTCGCCGCACAATCTATCCAAAGCGCCAGATCAGGAATCCGATGCTCACCAGCACGATGCCCAGAAACGACGCCCAGAGCCAGCTGGGCACGGACAGCAGGAGAATGAGCATCCCCGCGGCCATCAGCACCAACCCGATGTTCTTCGCCGTCCGGTTTCCATTCTTGCCGCCAAAAAAGCAAAATCTGCTCAATGCAATCGCCTCCCCCGCAATATCGTATGCGCCGCGCGCGCCATTTGTTCAAAAAACCGCCCGTCGCCGGAGTTCAACACCGCGCCCATTTCGCGCATTCCCGCTTGAACGAGGCTTCTGCCTGTGCTATAATTTGAAGGAAGCCGGACGCCGGAGGTCCGGCGCCGAAAGGATGTCCGACCCATGCAGAAAATCCGAACCACCGTCAAGATCGCCGGCAAGGAATACAACATCACCGGTTACGACCCGGCCGAGCACGTCCAGCGCGTGGCTGAGCACGTCGACCGAACCATGAGCGAACTCTCGCTGACGACCCACCTGCCGCCGGCGCAGCTGGCCGTGCTGGCCGCCATCAACGCCACCGACGACATGATCAAATCGCGCGACGAGATCCGCCGCCTCCGCGCGGAAAACGAACGCCTGCGCGCAGAACTGGAGAAACAGGCCGATGAGAAGTAAACCCGAGCTGCTCGCCCCGGCGGGCAGCATGGCCGCGCTCGTCGCCGCCGTGCAAAACGGCGCGGACGCCGTCTACCTCGGCATGGGCGACTTCAACGCCCGGCACAGCGCCGGCAACTTTTCGGCCGGTCAGCTGGCGGACGCGGTTCGCTATTGCCATGCGCGCGGCGTGCGCGTCCACGTCACGCTGAACACGATGATCCGCGAGGACGAGCTGCCCGCCCTGCGCCGCGCCATCGAATCGGTCGCCGCCTCCGGCGCGGACGCCGTGCTCGTTCAGGACTTCGGCGTCGCGCGCGCGGTGCGCGCGATCGCGCCGGGGCTCGCGCTGCACGCCAGCACGCAGATGGCCGCGCACAACCGCGCCGGCGTCGAGTTTCTGGCGCGAAACGGCTTCGCCCGCGCCGTGCTCGCCCGCGAGATGTCCATTCCCGAGATTCAAGCGTGCGCGGGGCTGGGAATCGAACTGGAAGCGTTTGTCCACGGCGCGCTGTGCGTCTCCTGCTCGGGGCAGTGCCTGTTTTCGGGAATGGTCGGCGGGCGCAGCGGAAACCGCGGCCGCTGCGCTCAGCCGTGCCGGATGCGCTACCGGATGGAGGACGCGGACGGCTATCTGCTCTCGACGAAGGATCTCTGCGCGCTCGGCGCGCTGGACGATCTGCGCGAGGCCGGCGTCGACAGCTTCAAGATCGAGGGCCGGCTGAAGCGTCCTGAATACGTCGCCGCCGTCACCGCCGCCTATCGCGCCGCGATCGACCAGCCCGCCGCGCCGCGCGACGCGCTGCCGCTTCAGCAGATGTTCAATCGCGGCGGCTTCACGCGGGGCTATCTCGGCGGCGTGGACGATTCGGAGCTGATGTTCTCCGCGCGGCCAAACCACCTGGGCGTCAAGATCGGCGGCGCGGCGCAGGACGGCTGGATCCGGCTGGACGCCGACGTCGATCCAGAGGACGCGCTGGTGCTCCGCGCGATTCCGCTGGGCGAGCCGGAAACCGCCGCGCCAAGCAGCGAAAGGTCTGCGCGCACGCCGGGTGAACGGGCGGCGGCCAGCCGGCGCGGAGGAGATCGTCCCCGCACAGCCGCGCGGGATTCCCATGGAGGAACAACCCCATCCGACGCCGACCGGCCGGTCCGGCTGTCCGGTTTCGCGGGCGATTCCGTCCGCTGCCCCGGCGCGCGGCGCGGCGACCGGCTGATCCGCCTGGTTTCCGAAGCCCAGATGCGCGCAGCGCGGGAAAGCGCCTCGAGCGAACGCCGGGCAATTTCCATCCGCGCCGAACTGACGCTGCGCGTCGGCCGGCCGGCCGAACTCGGAATCTCGGACGGAACGCTCGCCGCTCAAGCTGTCGGCCCGGCCGTCGAAGCCGCGCACAGCCGGGAATTCGACCGCGAGCGCGCCGAAGCGCAGCTGCGCAAGACCGGCGGGACGCCCTATCGGATGACTGATGTGACGATCCATGCCGATGCGAACGCCTTTTTTCCGATTTCGGAGCTCAACGCCCTGCGGCGCAACGCGCTCGACGCCCTGACCCAATTGCGCCTTTCGGAGCCTTCGGACGCCGCCGCAGCCGCTTCCCGTGCGTCCGGCAGCAGTCCCGCGCCAGCGGACTTCCGCCCGTCGGAATCCATCTGCGCGGCTGCGCTTCGCACGGGCAGCGATTTCGCAATGACGCAGGAGCTTCTCCCTCCGAATGCAGACGCGGCCCCTCCCGCGCATGGCGGCTTTGTAGAAGGCAAGGTTTCTCCCGCGCACGGCGGCTCTGCGGAAGGCACAGCTTCTTCCGCGCACGGCGGCCCCGCAGAAGACGAAGTTCTCCCCGCGCACGGCGGCTTCGCAGAAAGTGCGGACGGCCTCGCGCAAGACGCGGCGTCCTTCCTTCCTCGGGCATCCAGCGCGAGTGCTTCCCGCGCCCCGACGCCCTCCCCCGCTCCGGCGCATCCCGCCGTTCGGGTTCAGAGCGGAGACCCCAAGTTGCTCCGGCGGGCGCTGGCGCTGGGTGCAGACGGCGCGATCTTCGATCCTCCCGACGTCCGGCCGGAGGCGCTCGACGCGTTCGCGCCCCAGCTGCCCGACACATTCGCCCTCGCCGTACCCGAGGTTCTCTCCCAACGTTCGCTGGAGACGCTCTTCGGATGGACACAGCGGCACGCCGGGCGGATCGAGCGCGTCTACCTCGCCAACATCGGCCACTTCGCGCTGGACTGGCCAGGCGTGCACATCGCGGATTTTCTGCTCAACGCGGCAAATTCGTTTGCAGTCAGCCAGCTTCGCGAGTGGGGCTGCGCGGGCTACACGCCGTCGGTCGAGCTGAACGGCGCGCAGATCGCCGCCATGGACAGCGAGGAATCCCGCTGCCCGCGCGAGCTGATCGTGCACGGCCGGATTCCGCTGATGCGGTTGCGGCACTGTCCGCGGCGCGCGGCGCGCGGCATCCCGGGCAAACACGCCGGATGCCATCGCTGTGACGGCTGCGCCCCTGCCGAGCGCGTGGACGCAAAATCGCTGACCGACCGAACCGGCGCGTCCTTTCCGCTGCGCAGGCTCGCGACGCCGGACGGCTGCATCATCCGCCTGCTCAACAGCGTGCCGCTGATGACGCTGCGCAGAATTCGCCGGCTGCCGCGCGCGGAAGGCTGGCGCGTGCTGGCCGACGGCGCGGGCGACACGGAGGCGGCTGTTCGCCTGTACCTGCTCGCCGCGCGCGGCGGGGACGTCCGCCAAAGCCCCGACTGGCCCGCGCTCTCCGAAATGCCTTCCACGACCGGGCACTACTTCCGCGGCGTGGAATGAGCCGCATGTTTCGCGCGACGTGATTCGCGCCTACCGTGCGCCCTGCGCAGGCCGGGGCGGCATCCGCTGGCGGCGTCTTGCGAGATCCGCTTCGAGAACCGAGTTTCGTCCCCTTCCGCGGCGTGGAACAATCCGCAGTTCCGCTTGTCGCGATTCGTGTCCGCCGTGTGTCCTGCGCAGACTGAAACGGCATCCGCTGGCGGCGTCTTGCGAGATCCGCTCGGGAACCGAACCTGCGCCCCTCGGGGCGGACGAAGTCCTTTTCGACCACAATTTCAGATGGAGTCGAACGCTATGAACGATAGAAACCTTCGAGTATTGGAATATCCCAAGATCCTCGAAATGCTGGCGGCGCTGGCGGTGACCGAGATGGGCCGCGAGCAATGCCGTCTGCTCACGCCGTCGGGCGATCCCGCCGAGGTGCGCCGCCGCCAAGCGGAGACCGAAGAGGCCTCGACGGTGCTCGCCTACGCCGGCGGCAACCCGATGGCCTACTTCACCGACGTGCGCGAGTTTCTGCGGCTGGCGCAGGTGGGCTCGACGCTGTCGCAAAAGGCGCTTCTGATGGTCGCCGACGCGATCAAGGCCGCGCGCGTCGTGCGCTCCGCGCTGGTGACCGACCGCGAGGACACGCCGCTCCTGACCGAGATGGGCTCGCGGCTGTCCACGAACCGCTCGCTTGAAGAGGAGATCTACAACGCGATCCTCTCCGAGGACGAGATCAGCGACCGCGCAAGCCCCGAGCTGTACAACATCCGACGGCAGATGCGCGTGCTGAACGACCGCGTGCGCGACCGGCTCAACGCCATCATCCGCTCGTCGACGATGCAGAAGTACCTGATGGACGCCATCATCACCGTGCGCAACGGGCGCTACGTCGTGCCGGTCAAGGCCGAGTGCCGGCAGAACGTGCCGGGCATTGTGCACGACCAGTCCGGCAGCGGATCGACGCTGTTCATCGAACCGATGGGCGTGGTCGAGGCCGGCAACGAGCTCAAGCAGTGGACGCTCAAGGAGCGCAACGAGATCGAACGCATCCTCGCCGACCTCTCCTCGCGCATCGCGCCCGACGCGCCGCTGTACGCCAACAACCTGGACATGCTCTCGCGCGTGGACATGATCTTCGCCCGCGCGGCGCTGGGGCGGTCGATGCACGGCGTGACGCCGAAACTCAACGAGGAGGGCCGCGTCAACCTGATCCGCGCGCGGCACCCGCTGATCGACCCGGCGAAGGTCGTGCCCTCGACCATCCGGCTGGGCAGCGACTTCACCACGCTGGTCATCACCGGGCCAAACACCGGCGGCAAGACCGTGACGCTCAAGACCGTCGGCCTGCTCGCGCTGATGGCGCAGTCGGGCATGCTGATTCCCGCGGCGTTCGGCTCGGAGCTGGCCATTTACGACGCCGTGTTCGCCGACATCGGCGACGAGCAGTCCATCGAGCAGTCGCTTTCGACGTTCTCCTCCCACATGACGAACATCGTGGGCATCCTCGGCAGCGTCACGCCCAGGTCGCTGGCGCTGTTCGACGAGCTCGGCGCCGGCACCGACCCGACCGAGGGCGCCGCGCTGGCGATGTCGATCCTCGATCACCTGCGCAAGCAGGGCGTAGCCACCATGGCGACCACCCACTACAGCGAGCTGAAGGCCTACGCGCTGAGCACGCCGGGCGTGGAAAACGCCTCGGTGGAGTTCGATGTCGAGACGCTCCGGCCGACCTACCGGCTGTCCATCGGCATTCCTGGAAAGTCGAACGCCTTTGAGATCTCGCGCAAGCTGGGGCTGCCGGAATTTCTGATCGACGACGCCGGCGCGCGGCTCAGCCGCGATCAGGTGCGCTTTGAGGACGTCATTGCAAACGCCGAATACCACCGGCAGATCGCCGAAAAGGAGCGCGAGCTGGCCGAACAGGCCCACCGCGAGACGCAGAAGCTGCGCGACGAGGCCGAAAAGCTGCGCCGCGAGATCGACGAAAAGCGCGAAACCGAGCTGCGCAAGGCCAAGGAGCAGGCGCGGCAGGTGCTCAGGCGCGCACAGGCGGAGTCCGAGCAGCTCATCTCCGAGCTCAAGCGCCACCGCAACGACGGCCTCAAGGAGCACGAGCTGCACGCCATGCGCGCCAAGCTGCAGGACGCCATCGACGCCAATTCCGAGAAGATCGCCGCCGCAAAGCCCGAGGACGACGCCGTTCCGACCGACCTCAAGCCGGGCGACACGGTGCTGCTGCTCGACCTGAACGCCCGTGCCACGGTGCTGACCGCGCCGGACGCCAAGGGCGACTGCTCGGTGCAGGCCGGCGCGCTGAAGCTCAAGGCGAACGTGTCGCGCATGCGCCGCGCGAAGCCCGAGAAGGAGAAGAAGCCAAAGGGCGGCGCGAAGGTCAGCGTCTCCATGCGCGACGTCGAGACGGAGTGCGATGTGCGCGGCAACACGCTCGAGGAGGCGCTGATGGCGGTGGACCTGTTCCTCGACGGTGCGGTGCTCAACCGCCTGCGCGAAGTCAGCATCATCCACGGCAAGGGCACCGGCGTGCTGCGCGCGGGCATCCACAAGCACCTGAAGGGCCACCCCGCAGTGAAGGAATTCCGCCTTGGCCGCTACGGCGAGGGCGAGGATGGCGTGACGATCGTCACGCTGAAGTGACCAGATTGGAAGGGAGATCGATTGGGATGAAGAAGTTCTGGATTCGGATCCTTGCAATGGCCGCCGCGCTGGCGGCAGCGTGCGCGTCCGGCGCGCTGGCGGACTCCACCACGCGGATCGACCACGAGCCGATTGCCGTCAACGCGGACTGGACGGAGGGCGAAATGCGCCCCGACGAGTACCACTACCATCCGTTCACGGTCGATCAGGTCGGCCTGGTGACCGTGCGCGTGCAGTCGTTCTACGGCAACGCGTCCTTCGACCTGCTCGACGCCGACCTCGTCAGCTGGGACATCACCTATCTCGGCGGCACCGAGGGCGCGCCGGCCACGCACGACCTCACCTACTACCTCGAACCGGGGCTGTACTATGTGCGCAGCAACGGCGCCTCCAACACGCAGGGCGACTACCGCATCAAGATCTCGCTCGAGCCGTGCGCGAGCGACGAGACCGAGCCGAACGACGACTACCACGGCGCGCAGCCGCTCGCTTCGGGCGCGACCGCCAGCGGCGTGCTGACCGAGTGGGATGAGCACGACTACTACGCCTTCACCCTGACCGAGGAGACCGAGGTGTACATGACCGCCAACTCCGAAATTCAGGGCTCGCAGGACCTCACCCTCTACGACGGCGACATGGTCGAAATCGACATCGTCTACGGCCTCCACGGCTACGCGGAGGAGCGGCTGCTGCCCGCGGGCACCTACTACATCGCCCTTTCGGGCGAAAAGGGCGCCTACACGCTGAAGGTCGATTTCGGCACGGCCGGTTCGGAAAAGGCCGCCATGGCGGAGTAATTCTTTTCCGCGCGGACACAATTTGTTCATTCCCGGTTCACGCCCGGGCGGTATAATCCAAAAATAAAAGGGGAATTGTCGATGAAAACAAAGATTCTGCTTGTAGACGACGACCCGAACATCCGCCAGCTGGTCAACCTGTACTTGGAAAAGGAAGGATTTGAGGTCGTCATGGCCGACCGCGGCGATGAAGCGATCAAAATCTTCAAATCCACGCCGCCGAACCTGATCTTGCTGGACGTGATGCTTCCCGGCATGGACGGCTGGCAGGTCTGCCGCGAGGTGCGCAAGGTGTCGAACATTCCGATCATCATGCTCACCGCAAAGGACGAGACCTTCGACAAGGTGCTCGGCCTCGAGCTGGGCGCGGACGACTACATGGTCAAGCCGTTTGAAATGAAGGAGCTGGTCGCGCGGATCAAGGCCGTGCTGCGCCGGTTCCAGAATTCCGAGACGCCGGCAAAGGAGCTGGTCTTTCCGGGGCTGACGATCAACATCAGCCAGTACACCGTGACCTTCATGGGCCGCGAGCTGGAAATGCCGCCCAAGGAGTTGGAGCTTCTGTACTTTCTGGCCAGCCATCCGGGGATGGTGTTTACGCGCGAGCAGCTGCTCGAACAGGTGTGGGGCTACGACTATTTCGGCGACTCCCGCACGGTGGACGTGCACGTCAAGCGCCTGCGGGAAAAGCTCTCCGCGGGCGAGCAGATGGGCTGGCAGATCAAGACCGTGTGGGGCGTCGGATATAAATTCGAGGTGAAATAAGCCATGCGGGGCGGGCTTTTCTGGCGCATCTTCAGCGCGATCATGGTCGCGATGCTGGCGGCCGTGGTGGTCTTTACGGGCATCATGTCCACGATGCTGCAGCAGGTCCGGCAGGAAAGCTATGAAAGCGAAGTGCGCCTTCAGGCGCATGAAATCGCCGACTACATGACCAACCTGAATCAGCTGAGCAGCGTGCGCGACAACGTGACCATGCAGTTCATTCTGCGCAGCAAGATCTCCGACATCCACGACCGGTACAACGCCGACATCTGGATCGTCAGCTACAATTCCGGCATCGCACAGGTGCTCGACAGCAGCTGGAATACGTCGGAAAGCATCTTCGATTCGGCCGTCATGGAACAGCTGCAGATCATCCAGCAGGGCAACGAGATCCGCGTGACCGGGCTGTTTCCCGAGCTGGGCGATCAGATCGTCACCATCGGCGTGCCATGGACCTATTCGGACGGCCAGGTCGTCGGCTCGGTGCTCCTGCACATTTCGACCGAGGAACTGCAAGTCCACCTGTCCGACCTGCTGCCCACCGTATTGCCCGCCGCAGTGCTGACGCTGGCACTGGGCACGCTTCTGTCCTTCCTGCTGGCGCGCGGCCAGACCAAGCCGCTGCGCGAGATCGACAACGCCGTGCGCGACTTCACCAAGGGCGATCTGACGCGCCGCGTCGAGCTGCACTGCGGCGGCGAGCTGGAGGTGCTGGGCAACTCCATCAACCGCATGGCGAGCGAGCTTTCGCAGCTGGAGGACTCGCGGCGCAACTTCGTCGCCGCCGTCTCGCACGAGCTGCGCTCGCCGCTGACGAGCATGCGCGGCTACGTCGAGGCCATGCTCGACGGCACCATCTCGCAGGCGGACATGGACCGCTATCTCCACGTCGTGCTCGACGAAACCAACCGGCTGACCGATCTGGTGCGCGACCTGCTGGACATGTCGCGGTTTGAATCCGGCAAGTTTCCGCTGGACATCGCGCCCTTCGACGCCAACGAGATGTTCCGGCGCGTGCTCATCAACTATGAGAAGCGCATCGACGCCAAGAACATCTCCGTGGACGTGCAGTTCGACGGCGAGCGCTGCTTCGTGCTGGGCGACGCCAACCGCATCAACCAGGTCATCTCCAATCTGGTCGACAACGCGCTGAAGTTCCTGCCGTCGGAAGGCGGCGTGCTGACCGTCGGGACGCGGCGCGAGGGCAAGCGCGTCAGCCTGTCTGTTCGCAACAACGGCGAGCCGATCTCCGAGGCCGACCTGCCGCACATCTTCGAGCGGTTCTACACCGCCGACAAGGCGCGCACGTCGGGCAACGGCACCGGCCTCGGGCTGTCCATCTGCCGGCTGATCGTCCGGCAGCACGGCTCGGACATCTCCGCGCGATCCGGCCCTGGCGAGACGGCGTTCGAGTTTTCGCTGGAGGCCTGCGAACCTCCCCAGGAACAGCCCCGCATCGGTTCCGCCCGGCCGCTGCCGGAATCGCCCCAAGGATTCACAATTTATTCATGAATTCATGGCACAAATGCTGTATAATAGAACCATCAACAAAAAGCGAGGACAAACTGACATGAACAGATTCACCCGCATTGGAAAACTCGTCTGCCTTGCGCTGGCGCTGGCATTCGCGCTGGGAACGGCTTCGGCGGAGACGGCGACCTACGACGTCGTCTACTCTTCCGAAAATCCCATCCCGGAGATCGCGGCAAACGTCCGGCCCTCCGTGGTCGGCGTGACCGTCTCGCTGGAATCGTGGGATCCGGTCACGCGCGTGGCGTCGGTCGATCCGGTCAGCGGCGGCTCCGGATGCTACATCCAGTCCGCCGATCAGGGAGGCTACATCCTGACCAACTACCACGTGGTCGAAGAAGGCGACGTGTTCACCATCGAATGGCTGGACGGCACCGAGATGGAATGCGACCTCGTCGGCTACGACGACGGCACGGACATCGCCGTGCTGAAATTCGACGAAGCGGCCCCCAACGGCGCGCTGCCGATCCCGATGGGCGATTCGGACGAACTGCAGATCGGCGAACTCATCATCGCCATCGGCAACCCCGGCTCCAGCACCAGCACGCTGCCCGGCACCGTCACCGCCGGCATCGTCTCCGGGCTTGAGCGCGAGGCCAACGCCGACAATTTCAGCCGCAGCGTATCGGTCATCCAGATCGACGCCGCGATCAACACCGGAAACTCCGGCGGCGCACTGCTGAATTCCAAGGGCCAGCTGGTCGGCATTCCGACGCTGAAGTACATGTACGAATACGACGTCATCTACGAGGGACTCGGCTTCTGCATTCCGATCAACACCATCAAGGACTACATCTCCCAGATCATCGAGACCGGAAACGTCGTCCGCCCGCGGCTGGGCGCGACGGTCGCCGCCGTGGACGGCCCCGAGGAGCCGATGCGCAGCTATCCGCCGGCCGGCGTTCAGGTCTACGAGGTCGAGGCCGGCGGCCCCTGCGACGACGCAGGGCTGATCCCCGGCGACATCATCACCGAGGC
>NHCFR01400__coassemble_1311_pt1 | contig 12962 bp, 10 predicted proteins | sample NHCFR01400__metabat2_low_PE_007 | metagenome-assembled genome bin NHCFR01400 | reverse complement strand
CTATTATAACATAAAACAACCCATTTGTGGCGGCGAATTTCAAATTTTTTGAACAAAGGCTGCGGTTTCCGATCGCTCCGATCGGAAACCGCCTGTCAACGGCGCGTCATTCCGCCGCGAGAGTCGCTGCGGGCGTCCACTCCGGATAGTCGACGATTGTGCCCGGCACGAGGTATTCGTCCGCGCCGCACGCCGTGCAGCCGGTGTGCCCGGCATCGAGCGCTTCGTCGCGCGGGATCAGCGTCCATGTGCCGGAGAATTCCGCGCATTCGTCCGAGGTGTGGCACAGGCCGTTTTCATCCAGCCACAGGCAATGCTCGTCCAGCAGCTCGGGCAGCGGCGCCTCGCACCGGCGGCAGCGCTGGAAGCCGTCCGCGACGCACTCCGCCAGCGGATAGAGGTCCGCGCCGGTCATGCCGGAACAATCCGGAATCGTGTGGTACCAGCCGCCGTTGGAAGAATGGTACACCAGCGCCTCGGCCGCGGGCTTGAGCGCCTGCGAAGGCACGACCGTCACCGGTTCGGGCGTGGCCGTCGGTTCGGCGGTGGGCGAAGGCGTCGGTTCGGCGGTGGGTTCAGCCGTCGGCTCCGCAATGCCCTGCTGCGCCATGTAGACGTCTGCCTGGCAGGTTTCACACGGCTCGCAGCCCTCGGAGAGCGCATCCTCGAGCGTCATCAGCGACCATTCGCCGTCGAAGCCGGCGCACTCGTCGGTCAGATGGAATCGGCTGGCTTCGTCCACCCAGACGACGTTTTCCTCTTCGAGGATCGAGGCGTCGGGCGTCAGGCAGTTGCGGCAGCGGCGCAGGCCCTGTTCGACCGCGTCGGCCAGCGTTCCCGCCGGAGCGGAGCTCATGCCTACGCAGGAAGAGCGCATGTGGTAGTTGACGCCGCCTTCATTATAGTAGACCACGGCTTCACCGGCCGGCTTGGGAGCGAGCACTTCGCCCGCAGTGGGCGCGGCGGTCGCGCTGGCCTCGATCGTGGATTCGGGCTCAGGCGTAGTGTCCGCCGCATCGGTGGATTCGGGTTCGAGCGGACTGTCGGCCCCGTCGGTGGATTCAGGCTCGAGCGGGCTGTCCGCCGTATCGGTGGGTTCGGGTTCGAGCGGGCTGTCCGCCGCATCGGTGGATTCGGGTTCGGGCGTGGTGTCCGCCGCGCCGGTGGCCTCGGGTTCGAGGGCGCTGGCCGGTTCGTCGGTCGGTTCGGCGCTCGGCGAGGGCGATACCTCCGTAAAGCTGCGATCGCGCGACAGGATGCCGTTTCCGATGGCCGCCGCGCTGTTCGGATCGGGCGTCGCGCCGGGCACGGACAGCGGAAGCTCATCTGCCGCCGCTCCCTCGCTGGGCGTGGGCGCATCGGTGGCCTCGGCGGCCGCGGAGGCCGTCGGTGCCTCGCTGGCTGCGGCAGTTGTGGACGCTGTGGGTGCATCGCTGGCTGCGGCAGTTGTGGACGCTGTGGGCGCATCGCTGGCTGCGGCAGTCGCAGAGGACGCGGGCGCATCGCTGGGCGCGACGGTCGCGGAGGCGTCGGGTTCCTCGGTGGGATCGGGCGCGAACATCTCGGAGACGGAATTGCGCACATTCCCCGCCAGCTCGATTCCCTGATCGATGCCGTCGGCCAGGTTCGCCATCGAGGCGCGGCCGAGCGCGTCGCCCAGATCGGCCGCGCTCTCATAGACCTCGACGGCCTTGACGCGGACGAACTCGACGCCCTCGGAGACGTAGTCCACCGAGTGGTCGAGGAAATCGTTGACCGAATCCTGCACGCGCGTGACGGTCGGGTTGTCCGTCGGCACGGTCAGGGCAAAGCCATAGGCGACCACGCAGATGAACAGCGTGATGATCGACATCAGCAGTTTGGTCGTCACCTGCCAGCGCAGCCGGCGGCGCCAGAGCAGCACCATGCCGACCGGCCAGAGCAGCACCGAGGCCAGCACCGTCCAGAGTGTGTAGAGCACCCCTCCGCGCCGCCGGCGGCGCTTTGGAGGACGCCCTCTGCCGGAAGCGCCGCCGTAGCTGGGGCGCTTCTCGGAGCGCATCATGTAATCGCGGCCGTGCCTGCGGGCAAACATCAGCCGTCCGCCTTCCATTGTCGCCTGCATCGCTGAGTCCCCTTTGTATCGAAATTGAAGCGAAAATGACTTTTTCACATCTTCCATTATATCAGAAGCGCGTCCAAACCTCAAACGACAACATTGTGACGAAATCAAGACCAAATATGCCCAATGCGCATCAAATGGAAAGATTGCCGGAAAATTAACGAATTTTGGGGCAGGAGATGGGCAAGGAGGCGTCGAAGAAGGAAGTTGGATTACGATGGTTTTATCCATACATATGTAGAGCAGGAGGGAAAAGTCGATGAATGTGGAACGCAATCTGCCCGTCGTTCGCGAGCGCAAGCTGGCGATTTTGAAGGGAGATCCCGAGCTCTGCGCGCAGCAGAAGAAGGCGGGAAAGCTCCTGGCGAGGGAGCGAATTGCGCAGCTTCTGGACGCGGCGAGCTTTGTTGAAATGGATGTGCTCAACGCCGACGCGGGCGTGGTGACCGGCTATGGCTTGGTCGATGGAAGCCCGGTGTGCGTCTATGCACAGGACTTCACCGTGAAGGGCGGTTCCGTCGGCGCCGCGCACGCGCGCAAGGTGTTGAAGGTGATGGATCTGGCTGAAAAGACCGGAGCGCCCGTCGTCGGGATTCTGGATACCGCCGGCGCGCGGCTGGACGAGGGCGTGGACGCCATGAACGCCTACGCGATGATGGCCGGCCGCGTCAGCGCGCTTTCGGGCGTGGTGCCGCAGATCTCGCTGGTGCTCGGCCCGTGCGGCGGCATCGCCTCCGCGATCGCGGGGATGACGGACATCACCGTCATGAGCGAAAACGGCGCGCTGTTCGTCAACGGCCCGATGGTCGTCTCCGCCGCTTCGGGCAAGCGGGTGGACATGAAGACCATGGCCGGCCCCGAGGCGTCGGTGCAGTCCGGCGTCGCGGAGCTGACCGCCAAGACGGACGAGGAGGCCATCGCGCTGGCGCGCAAGCTGATCGCGATGCTTCCGGTGAACAACATGGACGACGCCGTCACGCCCTCGGCCGACGACGTCAACCGCGAGCTGGTCGAGCTGAACGGCATCGACAAGGTTGACGACGTGCGCGACCTGATGCGCTCGATTGCCGACATGCGCGACATCGTCGAGCTGGGCGAGGGATTCGCCGCCTCGATGGTCACGGCGCTGGGCAAGATCGGCGGCGCGACGGTCGGCTTCATCGCCAATCAGGCGGCGAAGGACGAGGGCCGGCTGACGGTCTACGGCTGCAAGAAGGCCGCCCGCTTCGCGGCGTTCTGCGATTGCTTCTCGATCCCGATCGTCACCATCGTCGATTCGATGGGCATGAAGATCTCCACCGCGCCGCAGGGCGAGCTGTCCCGCACCGGCGCGCAGCTGATGTTCGCGCTGACCGAGGCCACCACCGTGCGCATCGCGCTGATCGCCGGCAACGCCGTCGGCATGGGCTATGCCGCGATGGCTTCGCGCGCGTCGGCGGACATGGTCTATGCGTGGCCGGGCGCCGTCATCAGCGCCGTGACGCCGAAGATCGCCGTGCAGCTGACGCAGGCGGACGAGCTCAAGGGCGCCGACGATCCCTACGCCAAGCGCGAGGAGCTGGAGAACCGCTATATGGACGACGTGGCCGACGGCGTCAACGCCGCGAAACTCGGCTATGTGGATGACGTGATCGAGCCCGCCCAGACCCGCCAGATGATCGCCGCCGCGCTGGAGATGCTCTCCGGCAAGCGCGAGTCCCGGCCGGCCAAGAAGCACGGCAACATGCCGCTGTAAGGAGGCAGAGCAATGGGCAATATTGGAAACGCAGTCACCTATGGCGGAACCGTTGCGGTCATCGGCCTGCTCATCGTGTTCGTCGGCCTGATCATCCTGATTTTGTGCATTTCGCTGCTCGAGCGGGTGATCCGCGCGTTCAGCCGCGGGGAGAAGCAGGAGGAGAAGGTTGAGACCGTGGCCGCGGAGATCGCCGCCGAGCCGGTCGCCGAGGTCGTCGCGCCCGAACCCGTGAGCGAGCCCGCAGCCGACGATGCGCAGCTGATCGCCGTGATCGCCGCCGCGCTGGCCGCCTATGATTCGTCCGGAAAGCGGCTCGTGGTGCGCAAGGTGCGCCGCGTCGGCGCGTGGAAGAACGGGTCCCGGGAGGAGCAGGTCGTTCGCTTCTGAGGCGCGGCGCGACGGGTATGACTTATCATGCAGTGCGAACCGCATTCAGGCGGATTCGCCGGAATAAACGCGCTCTTTTGAATCACGATTGAAAAGACAGGAGGAACCGAAAATGCGCAAGTTTGCCATCACCGTAAACGGAGTTTCCTACGAGGTCGAAGTTGAAGAAATCGGCGGCGCGCCGGTCTACGCGGCCGCTCCCGCCCCCGTCTATGCCGCTCCGGCGCCCGTCGCCGCCCCGGCCCCCGCTCCGGCTCCGGCCGCCGCCCCGGCCCCCGCTGCCGCCGCTCCGGCTACGGCCGCCGCCCCGGCCCCGGCCGCCGCGCCCGCTGCGAAGCCGGCCGCTGCCGCTGCCGCCCCCGCCGGCGCCGAGGCCATCAAGGCCCCGATGCCGGGCAACATCAACGATGTGAAGGTCGCCGCCGGCCAGTCCGTCAAGCGCGGCGACGTGCTGCTGATCCTCGAGGCCATGAAGATGGAGAACGAGATCATGGCGCCGCGCGACGGCGTCGTGGCGTCCGTCAATGTCTCCAAGGGCGCGACCGTCAATACCGGCGACCTGCTGCTTTCCCTGAACTGAGCAATATTCATTCAGAAAAGCGGTAAGGAGGGTTGACGGAATGTACAAAATGAAAAAGAGCCGCTGCGCCCGCGCGCTGATCTGCCTGCTCGTCCTGTTCTCCCTGCTGACCATCTGGGGCTTTGCGGAGGAGAGCGCGACGACGGAGGCGCCCGCGCCCGAGGCGGCGGCGCAGTCGGAGTTCATGCCCAACGAGGTCGTCGACTGGGACGCGGTGAACGCCGCCGTCGAGGAGGCGAGCCAGGCCGATACGGATCCTGAGATCAACGTGCTCGACGGCCTGAAGAGCATTCTCAACTCCACCGGCCTTGCGCAGGGCGAGTGGCGTCAGTACGCGATGATTCTGGTGGCGTGCGCGCTGTTGTACTTGGCGATCGTCAAGCAGTTTGAGCCGCTGCTCCTTTTGCCGATCGCGTTTGGCATGCTGCTGGCGAACCTGCCGGCGGCGGGCATGATGAGCCACCCGCAGTACACGTTCTACGGCACGCTTCAGGAGGCGGTCGTCGCCGCCGAGCGGCTCGGCCGCGACCTGAGCGAGGTCGTCTGGCGCTTCAACGAGGCGACCGGCACGATGCAGTACAGCCTGCAGACGTCCAATGGCGGCATGCTCTACTACATCTATCACGGCGTCAAGCTGGGCATCTTCCCGCCGATCATCTTCATGGGCGTCGGCGCGATGACCGACTTTGCCCCGCTGATCGCGAACCCGAAGTCGCTGTTGCTGGGCGCTGCGGCGCAGCTGGGCATCTTCCTGACGTTCATCGGCGCGAAGGCGCTGGGCTTCAGCGCGGCCGAGGCCGGCTCCATCGGCATCATCGGCGGCGCGGACGGCCCGACGGCCATCTTCGTCACCACGAAGCTGGCGCCGCACCTGCTGGGCGCGATCGCTGTGGCGGCGTATTCCTACATGGCGCTGGTGCCGGTCATCCAGCCGCCGATCATGAAGCTGCTGACGACGAAGAAGGAGCGCGCCATCCGCATGGGCCAGCTCCGGCAGGTTTCCAAGACCGAGCTGGTCATCTTCCCGATCGCCGTCACGATCATCGTGTCGCTCCTGTTGCCGGACGCGGCTTCGCTGGTCGGCATGCTGATGCTGGGCAACCTGCTGCGCGTCAGCGGCGTCGTCGAGCGCCTGAACAAGACCGCGCAGAACGAGCTGTGCAACATTGTCACGATCTTCCTGGGTCTGACCGTCGGCGCGACCACCGAGGGCACCACGTTCCTGACGCCGGACACGCTCTACATTCTCGGGCTGGGCGTCATCGCGTTCGGATTTGGCACCGCGGGCGGTGTGCTGCTGGGCAAGCTGATGAACAAGCTGTCCCGCACGCCGGTCAATCCGCTGATCGGCTCCGCAGGCGTCTCCGCCGTCCCGATGGCGGCGCGCGTTTCGCAGAAGGTCGGCCAGGAGGAGGATCCGGGCAACTTCCTGCTGATGCACGCCATGGGCCCGAACGTGTCGGGCGTCATCGGCTCCGCGGTTGCGGCGGGCGTGTTCATCGCGCTGTTCGCCTGATCCTGAAAGAATTGACCGCTCGCCCCGCGTCCATCCGCGCCGCGGGGCGGGCATCCATGCAAATTGCTGCGTGAGGAGGAAATCCAAATTGGGAAAGAAAGTCATGATTACCGAAACCATCCTTCGCGACGCGCACCAGTCCCAGGCGGCGACCCGAATGCGGCTGGAGGACATGCTGCCCGCGTGCGAAGTGCTGGACAATGCTGGATTTTATTCTCTGGAGTGCTGGGGCGGCGCCACGTTTGACACCTGCCTGCGCTTTTTGAACGAGGACCCGTGGGTGCGGCTGCGCAAGCTGCGCGAGGCCATGCCCAAGACGAAGCTGCAGATGCTGTTCCGCGGCCAGAATATCCTGGGCTACAAGCACTACGCCGACGACGTGGTGGAGGAGTTCGTCCGCCTGTCGATCAAGAACGGCATCAACGTCATCCGCATCTTCGACGCGTTGAACGACCCGCGCAACCTCGCCACCGCCATCAAGGCGACGAAGAAGTACGACGGCATCTGCGAGGTCGCCATGAGCTACACGAAGAGCCCGGTGCACACCGAGGAGTACTTCGTCGAGCTGGCGCTGCAGTTTGAGAAGCTGGGCGCGAACAACATCTGCATCAAGGACATGGCGAACCTGATGCTGCCCTACGAGGCGTACTCGCTGGTCAAGAAGCTGAAGGAAGCGCTCCGGCCCGAGACGCTCGTGCACCTGCACACCCACAACACCACCGGCACCGGCGACATGGTTAACCTGAAGGCGATCGAGGCCGGCTGCGACATCGTCGACTGCGCGCTGTCGCCGCTCGGCAACGGCACCTCCCAGCCGGCGACCGAGTCGCTCGTCGCCACGCTGAAGGGCACCGAGTACGACACCGGCATCGACCTGACCGAGCTGACCAAGGCCACGGAGCACTTCCGCGGCGTCGCGGCGAAGCTGCAGCAGGAGGGCTATCTGGATCCGAAGGTGCTGCGCGTGGACGTCAACACGCTGAAGTATCAGGTCCCGGGCGGCATGCTGTCCAACCTGATCAGCCAGCTCAAGCAGGCCGGGCAGTCCGACAAGCTCTACGACGTGCTCGCGGAGGTTCCGCGCGTGCGCGAGGACTTCGGCTATCCGCCGCTGGTCACCCCGACTTCGCAGATCGTCGGCACGCAGGCGGTCATGAACGTCATCTGCGGCGAGCGCTACAAGATGAACCCGAAGGAGTCGCAGGGCCTGATGCGCGGCGAGTACGGCCGCCTGCCGGCGCCGGTCAACGAGGACGTCCGCAAGAAGGTCATCGGCGCGCAGAAGGTCATCACCTGCCGCCCCGCCGACCTCATCAAGCCGGAGCTGGAGCACTACCGCAAGGAGATCGGCCAGTACATCACGCAGGAGGAGGACGTGCTCAGCTACGCCCTGTTCCCGCAGGTCGCCGAAAAGTTCTTCAAGGCGCGCCAGGCGTCCCAGCTCAAGCTGGACAACTCCGTGCTCGACGAGAAGAACCACGCGATGCCAATATAAGAATGTGGACGGGGGAGCGATGTGGACGGGGGAGCAAGCTCCCCCGCCACTGCCACCCCCTCCAATTTTTGCTCGCGCCGCTGCGCGACACAAGCAAAAATTGCAAGGAAGCGATTTTTGCTCTGGGAAATGGGATTTCCCGGCGCAAAAATCAGCACCCGTGCCCGCCGCGCATGTCGCCGGGCACGATTTTACTGCGAGAGGGCTGCGGCCCTCTCGCGCTCTCCCGGGAATTGGTTGACGGGATGGTTTCTCATACGGAGCGGTTTTATGCGAGAGGGTTTCTGCCTTCTCGCGCTCTCCCGGGGTTAGGCTGAGTGTGAGCTTTCTTCGATTCTTGATAGACAAAGCGCGAGAGGATTTCTGTCCTCTCGCGCTTTCTTGGATTTTTCGGCGGGCGGAGCGGCGGAAGCCGCGCAGCGCATTCTCTTTATTTTCAATGGTTCGAGGTTTCGACGGCGACGGGGAACTGCGCGATGCGCAGGGCGGTGTCGCCGAAGGGCACCAGCTCGATCACCTGCGCGGGGCCCTGCGGCACGGGCGCCATCGGCACGCTGCCGGCGCTCGCGCCGTCCATCTCCCATTCCACCGGCGCGGCCTTGGCCAGCACCTTGACGCACGGCGCGCCCTTGCCGAACGCCGTCTCCCGCTCGCCCTCAGTGACCGCCTTCATCGGCTCGTCGCGCAAAAGCGCCCAGTTCCACGCATCGTCCGTGGTCACCTGCCAGTCGCCGTTTTCGAGCTTGAGCCAGTCCTCCTTTGGCTGGAAGGCCATCAGCAGCGGGCCGAACTCCACCGCGCCGGACTGGTGGTACCAGCGGGTGAGCCTCGGCGCGGCGGGCATTTCGAGCCGCACCACGTCGCCGGTGCGCCACTTGCGGCGCACGCACGTCGTCTCGTTGGCGCGCACCTGCATGATCTCGCCGTCGGGCAGGTAGATCATCGGCTGGCGCGCCCAGTAGGGCACGCGGAGATACAGCGGGAATTCGGTCGGCTGTTTGACCGCGACCTCGATGCGCACCGTCTGCGCAAACGGATAGCCGCCCGACACCTTCAGCCGCACCGGCACGCCGCCCAGCGCCGTCCGAACCGTGCACGGCGCGTAGCTGACCGCGGAGAGGCCGCCGTCGTTCGTCGCGTACCAGAGGTGCGACACGAACTTCGGCCAGCCCTGGTGATAGTTCGCCGTACAGCAGCCGAAGTTCGGCTCAAAGCCGAACAGGTTCGAGTCGTCGCCGTTGTTGTACCACTTCCGCTTGTCGAGCGATACCTTCACCTGGTTGGCCTGCTGGTCGTACTGATGGCCGGACATATCCGGCGTGAACGCCGCCGGCAGCGCGTTGTAGGCGGCGCGCTCGAGGATGTCCGGAAGCTCTGCGCCGTAGTCGCCCAGCCCGATCAGCGTTTCGATCGAGTACATCAGCTCCACGACGGTGCACGTCTCGGTGCCCTGCGTGGGGCTCGCGCCGTTTAGGTGCTCGTCGCAGGTGAACACGCCGCTCGCCACGCCGTGGTGCTTCATCAGCTTGGCCCAGCCGAACTTGAAGCCGCCCTGCTCTTTGAAGCCGGACTTGAACAGATTGATCACGCCCGGCGTCTTGAGCCCCATCGCGACGTTCACGCCGTGCGAGAGGTGGTACTGCGTCTGGAAGAACGGCCGGTTCTCGGCCTCGAGCTGGTCGCCGTCGGCGCGCTCCTCCTTCATGCCCTCCTCGAGCCGGTCCCACTTCAGCGAGCGGCCCATCGGCATCGTGATCGGGAAGGTATGGAAGAAGTTTGGCCAGTCCAGCGTCTGCGCGCGCAGCTTCCGGCACAGCTCGAGCAGGTACTTCTGCCCCGTCAGGTTGTACAGCCACAGCGCCAGCTCCATGTTTTCGCCGCCGCGCGCGACCGCCCACGCGCGCAGCGGATGCGTCGCGAGGTTGCGGTACTGGTATTTGAAGAAGCGGTCCATCAGCACCAGCACGCGCTTGTCGCCCGTGGCGGAGAAATACTGCCTGAGCGCCTTGAGGGCGATCATCAGCGGCCAGTGGTCGTCGTTCTTTTCCGGGCCGAACCAGCCGTCCTCGCGCTGGCTCTGAAGCATCCATTCGATGTAGCGCTTGCAGACGTCCTTGAGGCCGTCGTCGTCGAGCGCCCACGCCAGCGGGATCAGGCCGTCGAGATAGTACGGCGCGCGCTCCCAGCCGTCGCCCTCGCCGCCCAGCCAGGCGCAGTCCTCGCCCACGTCCTTCCAGACCTCGTACAGCTTGCCCGACAGGCCGTCCGCCTGCGTGCGGAGCTGATCCAGAAGCCAGCCGTCCGGGCGGATCGAGCCCAGCGGCAGCGGCGCCAGCGCGTTGGGGGTCAGCGGCGCGCGGTTAAAGATGGGTTTCATGGTCAGTGCACCTCGCTTGCTTCAAAAATCCGGTATTCGCATTCGATTCTTCCATTGTAATAGCGCCTTCTGCGCGTGGCGCGGCGGCCGTAGGCGCGCTCGAAGCCCATGTCGGCCGAGAACGCGCACAGCGTCCAGCCGGGGTTGCGCTCCTGAAGCCGGCCGAGCTGTTTGGCCACGGCGTGCGCCGCGCGGGCGTTGTCCAGCCGCTCGCCGTAGGGCGGGTTGGCGATGAACACGCCCGGCTCGCCGGAGAGGGTCACGTCGCGCAGGTCGCGCACTTCGAGCTGGATGCGCCCCTCCAGCCCGGCCTGCCGCACGTGGCGGCGCGCCAGCTCGATGGCCTCGGGGTTGATGTCCGAGCCGGCGACGTTCAGCGGCCGCTTGAGTCCCTCCTCGAACTTCAGCCGCGCCTCGCGGCGGATGGATTCGATCTCCTCGTAGTTGCGCGCAACGACCGGCCAGCTCTCCATCGCGAAGCGGCGGGTCAGCCCCGGGGCGCGGTTCAGCGCGATGAACGCCGCCTCGATCAGGATCGTCCCGGTGCCACAGCAGGGATCGTACAGCGGCTGCCACGGGTGCCAGCCGCTTTGCAGCACCAGCGCGGCGGCCAGCGTCTCGCGCAGCGGCGCTTCGCCGTTCCACGTCCGGTAGCCGCGGCGGGAGAGCGCCTCCCCCGAGGCGTCGACGCAGACGGTGACGACATCGTTTCGGATGGAGACGTCGATCTGAAACAGCGCGCCGGTCTCGTCGAACCAGTCGCGGCCATAGGCGGACTTCATCCGCTCGACCATCGCGCGCTTGCCGATCTTCTGCACGTCCGACGGGCTCATCAGCTGCGACCGGACGCACTTCGCGCGGATCGGGAACCGCGCGTCCTCCGGCAGCATCTTTTCCCATTCGACCGCCCGGATGCCCTGAAACAGCTCTTCAAACGTCCGCGCCTCGAACTGCGCCATCACGCGCATGATTCGGTCGCAGGTGCGCAGCCAGAGGTTGGCGCGGAAGGCGTCGGCATAGCTGCCCTCGAACGTCGCGCCGCCGACGTCCAGCACGCGGACGTCCTTCATTCCCATGCGCTTCAAATCGCGCCCGGTCATGCCCTCCATGCCGAACGCGGCGCACGCAATCCATTTCATCCTCTCGTTCTCCCATCCCGCGAGCCGGCCGGATTTCCCGGCCGGAAGTCCTCTCGCACGTCAATCGGAAATTTCCTCGCGCATCCGCTTGAGCGCCTGGCGCTCGATGCGCGAAACGGTCATCTGCGAAACCTTCATCCGCTCGGCCATTTCGCGCTGGGACAGGTTTTCGTAAAACCTGCCGCGGATGACCTCGCGCTGGCGGTCATCGAGCGCGTCCATCGCGCGGCGGAGCATGTCCCCGCGCTCGAACTCGGCATAGCCCGGCTCGTCGAACCCGAGCAGGCGGCCGAGCGGCGAACCCTCGCGCTCCTCGCCGACCTCCGCGTCGAGCGAAGCCGGCGACATGGCGTTGCCCAGCTCGAGCGCCTCGAGCACGGCGTCCTCGGTCAGCCCGAGGGATTCAGCCAGCTCGTCCACGCGCGGCGAGCGGCTGAGCTGCTGTTCGAGTTTTGCCCGCGCGGCGCGGACGCTCTGCGCGATCTCGGCGCCGCGGCGGGGCAGACGGATCGCGCGCGAGCGGTCGCGGAAGTAGTTCTTGACCTCGCCCACCATCGTCGGCGTGACGAAGCTGACAAATTTGACGCCCTTCGCGGGATCAAAGCGGTCGATGGCCCGGAACAGCGCCATCGAGGCGACCTGATACAGGTCGTCGTATTCCACCCCGCGGCCGGAAAAGCGCTTCGCGATGATCTGCGCGATGTAGAGGTTGTCCTCGACGATCCGTTCGCGCAGCGCGGCGTCGCGCGTGTCAACATATCGCCTGAGCAGCTGATCGGTCTGCGTCGGCGCCCGCGATGTCTGCATACGCTAGCCCTCCCGCGTCAGCGCGACGCGCAGCTCAATCGCGTGGATCCGGCCGCAACGCATGTCAAAGGAGACCTCGTCGGCGAGCGCGGCCAATATGCAGCGGACGATCTCCAGCTCGGTCTCGTCCATGCCGCCTTCGCCCGCCTCGGAATCGCCCGCGATGGCGCGAATGACCAGCGTGCGGTCGTCCTCGCACAAAAAGCGCAGCGTGATCCGCTCCGGAGGGTTTTCCTGCCCGATCAGGCAGTTGCACGCCTCCTCCGTCGCGATCTTCAGGCTGTCCATCGCATCGATGGTCAGTCCCGCGCGCGCGACGACGCCCGCCGTCGTCAGACGGATCACCAGCATCATTCCGGCGTCTGCCGCCACGCTCAGCTCGACCGGCCCCTTCAAGCGCTTCTCACTCATCGCCATCCCTCCAGATACCAAACCATCATTCATTATAACCGATATTTCCCTTCCGCGCAACCCCTGCGCGCAACCCATAACAGTGCCGCCCAGAAACGGACAAAACTCGCCCGAAGGGAGGCGCATGCCCTGCAAGAGACTTCAACGCCCCTCAAAGGCCGGAATCAGGGCCTCTGAGGGGCACGGCTGGGGAATTTCCATATCGGGTCATTTCGCCATTGGCGGCGCAGCGCCGCGGGGCATGCGGGAAGCGCGCGCCGGCCGGCGTCCAGACAAACAAAATTGCTGCCGCAATCGCGCGCCGGCGGAATTCGATGACAGGTGTATTGCAGATTATGACGTTTCCGCCGCGTCAGTGCCCGCAGAGCGCGCGGCTGGCGGCGATGGCGGTTCATGGACGGTCCGCGGCCG
>NHCFR01400__coassemble_1276_pt1 | contig 13230 bp, 12 predicted proteins | sample NHCFR01400__metabat2_low_PE_007 | metagenome-assembled genome bin NHCFR01400 | reverse complement strand
CCTGAAACTGCTGGCCAACCGCTACAATCTGTCGCAAGCCTATCTGGGGCGGCTGTTTAAGACGGAAGTCGGAAAGCTGTTTACGGACTATCTGTGCGAAATCCGGCTTGAGGCGGCAAAAAAGCTGCTGGAAGAAACGGACATGAAATCCTGCGACATCGCCGCGCAGGTAGGGTTTCAGAACCAGAACTACTTTTCCAATGTGTTCAAGAAATGCGTCGGCGTATATCCGAGCGTCTACCGAAACAGGCACGCCGCCCAGCCCCACTGACAGGCGGCCGCCCTGCTGTGCAATTCAGGCGCGCCGCCCCGCTGCCGCGCGCTTGCAGTCTGGCGGCGGATGTCATCGCAGGCCATCCCGCAAAGAGGGCGCCGGCAACAGAATCCTCCGGTCGTCCCCGGCAGATCCTCCGGCGGCGCCGGAAGAAGCCACGCAGGAAAACCGGCGGCTCGCAAAACTGCAGATGGATGGGCAGAAACCGAACTCCCATCCGAGCCACCGTTTTTTTATGTGTCCCTCCCATTTTCCCGCATAAAGCGAATCCAACCCCTCCCATTCCCGCCAGAGCGAATGGGATTTTAATATTTTTCAGCTTTACTATGCGCTTACCCGCAGAATCGAACCGATTTTTTGAGAAATATAGCCATCCACTCTTGACAAATGAAAAGAAATCGATATAATGAGTGTATGAGACACTCAGTCAAACGTATTTGTGTATCAGATGATTTTACAGGGACAATCAACGGAGGCGGCCATGAAAAGAATTGTGACAATGGGCAAAGCCCGCCAGCTCTATGAAATCCTCAAGGAAGACATCTCCGAGGGAAAATACGAGGACAACAGCAAGCTGCCCTCGATCCGCGCGTTGGCGGACGAATACGGGATGAGCAAAAACACGGTGAACACGGCAATCGCCATGCTCGTCAGCGAGGGCATCGCCACCGTCCGCGAGGGAAACGGCACCTACGTCATCCGCACGCCGCGCAAGAGCCGCATGATCGGCGTCATGATGTTCGACTTCTGCGTCGGAATGCGCGTCGAAACCATGATCCTGGAGCACATCCAGAAGGCGCTGCCGGTGGACTACTATCTCTCGCTGGTGAACCATTCCGAGCGCTATGACATCTTCTGCGACAGCCTGGAGCATCTCATCGACGCGGGCGCGGCCGGCCTGTTGATCGTTCCGCCGAAGGACAATCCAAAGTTCATCGGCGATATGCAGCGCGTTCAGGCGCTGCTGAGCCAGGTGCCGACGGTGTTCATCAACCGCAGCATCCCCGGCATCGAGATGGACACCTACTCCATGGATCTCAAAAAGGGAATGGAAAAGGCGCTGGAATACCTGCACGCCACCGGCAAGCGCAAAACCGCCATCGTGCTGCACGACTCTGCAAAATTCGTCAAGGAAGAATTGGACGCCTATGAAGAATATCTCGAACAAAACGGCCTGTCGCGCGACGACCGCTTCCTGATCGAGTGGAGCGACGACATCCGCGAAATCCGCATAAAGCTGCACGCGCTGCTCGGCGAGTTCGACAGCATCATCGCGCCGGACAACGTCATGGTGCACCTGGGCGAAGTGATCGCGGAGAGCCACCTAAAGATCCCCTCGGAGCTTTCGCTGGTCGCCATCAACGATACCCTGCTCTCAAAGATCCACAATCCCCCGCTGACCAGCATCTCCTTCCCCGTGGAACGCATCGGCAAAAACGCCACGCAGCAGTTGATCCGCCGCATTGAGGGCGGCGAAAACCTGCCCGTCACCGTGCGCAACTACTCGCCTGAATTCATCATCCGCAAGACCTGATCTCCATGGAAAGGAGCTGTGAGCCAATGAGCGTCCCCACCGTATCCCCCATTCCAAAGGCGCGCACGGGCCTTCTGCGCCGGATGTACAAGCACCGCTGGGCGTACATCCTGCTGATCCCGGTGATCGTGTTTTTCATCATCTTCCACTATGTTCCGATGTACGGAATCGTGCTGGCGTTCAAGAAATACATGATCCGCCTGGGCATCATCGGCTCTCCATGGATCGGCCTTGAGAACTTTGAGCGCCTGTTCGGCAGCGCCATTTTCCTGCGCACCATCCGCAATACGGTGCTCATCAGCCTGTATCGAATTGTGTTCGGCTTTCCCATGCCGATCCTGTTCGCGCTCATGCTCAATGAAATCAATCACCCGCGCTTCAAGAAAACCGTGCAGACCATTTCCTACCTCCCGCACTTCATCTCATGGGTCATATTGGGCGGCATCCTGACGGAGATCCTCTCCCCCACCCGCGGCGCGCTGAACTACCTGCTTCAGCTGCTGGGCTTTGAGCCGATCCACTTTATGGCCGATGCGAAATACTACCGCACCATACTGGTCGTATCGGGAATCTGGAAGGAGATGGGCTGGAGCTCCATCATCTATCTGGCGGCCATCGCCGGCATTCCCACGGAGCAGTACGAAGCCGCGGCCATCGATGGCGCAAGCCGGCTGAAGTGCATGTGGTACATCACGCTGCCGTCCATCCTGGGCGTGGTATCGATCCAGCTCATCATGTCCATCGGCGGAATCCTCAACGGCGGCTTCGACCAGGTGTTCAACACCTACAATTCGCTGTTGTACGAAACGGGCGATATCATCGACACCTACGCCTACCGCGTCGGCCTCGAGGGCCAGATGGACTACAGCCTGTCCACCGCCATCAGCCTGTTCAAAAACATCATCGGATTTGTCCTAGTCATCGGAACCAACTGGGCAGCGAAAAAGCTCAGCAACGGGGAAGGAGGCATCTGGTAATGAAGCTCTCCCGCAAAACGAATTCGGACAAGGTCATGCTGGTTGTGATCACAATCCTGATGATCATCCTCAGCGTCATCTTTCTCTATCCGCTGTGGATGACCGTCGTCCAGTCCTTTTCCTCCTCCAGAACGGCCGACAGCCTCGGCTTCAAGATCTGGCCGCAGGAATGGAGCCTCAACGCCTATGAATACGTCTTTGGGCGAAGCCTGATCTGGTCCGCCTACAAAAACACGATCATCCGGACCGTCGTCACCACCGTGCTCCACGTCATGATCACCTACTTTGGCGCCTATGGGCTCAGCCGGCGCGGAATGCCCTTCAAGAATGTGCTCACCTTTCTGATCGTCTTTACCATGTTTTTCTCGGGCGGCCTGATTCCCAGCTACCTGCTCATCAAAAATCTCGGCCTGATCGGCTCGCGATGGGCGCTCATCCTGCCGGGGCTGACCTCGGCGTGGAACCTGGTCATCGCGCGAAACTTCGTGCAGAGCCTGCCCTACGAGCTGGAGGAATCCGCGGCCATCGACGGCGCGCACCCGCTGCGCATCGTATTTCAGATTCTGCTGCCGCTGTCCAAGCCCATTCTGGCGGTGCTCACGCTGTGGGTCGCCGTGGGGCAGTGGAACGCCTACTTTGACGCCATGCTCTACACCAATTCCCCGGCTCTGAAGCCGCTGGCGCTGCTGGTGCGCGAAATGGTCGTCGAGGCGCAGGGCATGAACGAAAGCTTCCTGATGGTCGACGCAAACGTCGCGTCCTCATCGGTTCGCGCGGCGACGATCGTCGTCTCGCTCGGCCCGATCCTGCTGGTCTACCCCTTCCTGCAAAAGTACTTCGTCAAGGGCGTCATGGTCGGCGCGCTGAAGGGCTGACAAACTGTGAACCTTTCCCGCCGTGCGGGAAAAAATAAAGGAGGTAACCCCATGAAAAGATTCCTGTCCCTCGTGCTGGCTCTCGCGTTTGCGCTCTCAATGGCCGCGGTGGCATCCGCGGAAGAAGAGCGCATGACGATCGTCTGGATCGGCTATTCCCAATCGCCGGAACCCGATCAGGAGCGCGAGCTGTATCTCGAAGAGCGCTTCAACGTCAACCTCGAATTCCCGGCCATCGACGCATTCGATGAAGAGCAGTTCAATATGTGGCTTTCGGGCGGCGGCGAGTTCGATGTGCTAAACCTCTCGCTCGGCACAAATCAGTTCAACACCTGCGTCGAGCAGGGACTTGCCCGCTCGTTCCCGGTCGAATGGCTGGAGGAGTACATGCCCACCTGGATGGAGAAATCCGCCAGCCTCGTCGGCGGCGACGTCCAGACGCTGATCGATCAGGTCACGGTCGACGGCGAGGTGTACGCGGTTCCGCTGGTCATGGCCAACTTCATGGAGCCCGGCATCTTCCTGATCCGCCAGGACTGGCTGGACAACCTCGGCCTCGAAATGCCCACCACCGTCGAGGAATTCCACGACGTGCTGTATGCGTTCACCTATGACGATCCCGACGGCAACGGCGTGGACGACACCTACGGCATGAACGGCAACGGCCGCTACTACTTCAACTATGTGTTCGGCGCCTATGGCATCATGAAGAACTCCTTCTATCTCCAGGACGACGGCTCCGTCGTCTATACGAACACGACCGACGAGTACAAGGAAGTCATGAAGCTCCTCCAGAGCTGGTTCCAGGAGGGCATCATCGACCCCGAGACGATCACCGACGACCGCAACAAGCAGCGCGAAAAGTGGGGCCAGGGCCTCTTCGGCGTGCTGCCGGACAACGCCTCCTGGTGCTCGACCGGCCAGCTGCAAAACATGGTGACCGACCAGAACCCGGACGCCGTGATTTCCTACATGCCCGCCTTTGAGGGCGGCGGCTCCTTCGTGGATTATCCGTCCGCGATCGGCAACCAGGGCGCCTTCATGTTCGGCTACAACACGACCGACGAGGAATGCATCAAGATCATGGAGATCAAGGAAGCCATCGCCTCGGATGAAGAGCTCTATGAGTACCTGTATTTCGGCACCGAGGGCGTCCACTACGAGGTCGTCGACGGCTACTATTCCAAGCTCATCACCGATACCGACCAGCTCAACGCCGAGGGCGTCGGCTACTGGTGGGGCATGCAGCCGAAGTCCTTTGAGGAGTACAACAAGGAAGTCATGACCGAGTACGTCGAGGCGCATACCGTCGCGCAGGCCAACCCGTTCGTCTACAGCGGAACGAACTTCTATGTTGCCGGTGAAAACGAGGCCAACACCTGGTACGGCGCGGACGTCGCCACCATCGCGGACACCTACTATGCCGATGCGCTGATGGGCCGCGTGGACATCGACGAGACCTGGGACAGCTACATCGAGGATCTGAACAACGCGGGGCTGAGCGAAATCATCGCCGAATACGAGGAGATGCTCGCCGCACAATAACCCGACGACAGCGGTGGGAGCTTTCCAAAAGCTCCCACCCATTCAGGAGAAAAGCGTGAAAGAGGTCAATATTCTGGGAAAAGGCGCCGTCTGCCGGTTTCCCGGCCATCTGTTCGGATACACCGCATGGCCGTCCATTGAAAGGCTCCCGGACGGCACGCTGATCGCCGTCGCCTCCGGCATGCGCATGGGGCACCTGTGTTTCTGCGGCAAGACGGTCATGTACGTCAGCCGCGACGACGGGAACACATGGGCCGGCCCGACGGTCATCAACGATACGCCGCTCGACGACCGCGATGCCGGCATCCTCTGGCTGGGCGGCAGGAAGCTGCTCTTGACCTGGTTCAATCTGGAAACGAAGTATCTCGCCGCATATCGGGGTGCGCGCGATGAAATGACGCCGCAGCAGCGGGCGATCGTCGATGCGATGACCCTGCATTACTCCGACGCGGTCGACGAAAAATGGGCCGGCTCATTCTGCCGGCTGAGCGAGGACGGCGGCGTCACATGGAAAGAGCCGCACCGGTTGCCCGTCACGGCGCCGCACGGCCCGGCGCGGCTGCGCGACGGCCGGCTGCTGATTCTCGGCAAGGATTTCAAAAACAAAGAGCCTTCCGGCGACGGAGGCGCAATCTATGCCTGCGCCTCCAGCGACGAGGGCGTCACATGGGAAACCCTGTCTTCCATTCCGCTGCCCGACGGAACGCACAACAACAACTATTTTGAACCCCACGTCATCGAACTTCCCGACGGAAAACTCGTTGGACACATCCGCTATCAGCATTGGGCGGCATACCACAAATTTCAGCCGTTTACCATATTTCAAACGGAATCGAGCGACGGCGGCCGCACATGGACAGAGGCAAGGCCGCTCGGCTGCTGCGGTTCCCCGCCGCACCTGCTCCTGCACTCGTCCGGCGCGCTCGTCTGCACCTACGGCCGGCGCGAAGCGCCGCTCGGCGAGTCGGCAATGGTCAGCTGGGACGGTGGCAAAAACTGGCAATTGGACTACGCCATCGACGCAACCGCCCCATCCGGCGACCTCGGCTATCCCGCGTCGGTCGAAATGGCGGATCACAGCATCCTGACCGTGTACTATCAGAAGCCAGAGAAGGATGAACTGTGCACGTTGATGTACACGCGCTGGGAACTTCCGCGCAAGAAAGGATGATGCCGCATGTATCATGAATTGACCCATTCCATCCGCAGGAGCAAAGTTCTCGAAAAGATCCGCTCGGGCAAGATCGCCTGTTCCATCAAGGTCAATGTCTCCGGACAGGAGGCCACCGAAATCGCAGCGATGAGCGGCTTCGATTGCGTCTGGACCTGCATGGAGCACTGTCCCACGAGCATTGACACGGTCAAAAAGCAGGTGGCCGTGTGCAAGGCGCACGACGCCGACCTGCTGGTCCGCGTGCCGCGCGGGTCATACAGCGAGTACATTCGCCCCCTTGAGATGGATGCGACCGGGATCATGGTCCCCCACGTCATGTCCTTGGAAGACGCAAAGCACATCGTCAGCCAAACGCGCTTCCAGCCGATCGGCCGCCGTCCGGTCGACGGCGGCAACGGGGACGGCCAGTACGGCCTGCTTTCCATCCCGGAGTACCTCCGCCAATCCAACGAAAACAAGATGGTCATCCTCCAAATTGAGGATCCGGAACCGTTGGAGCGGGATCTCGAGGCGATCTGCGAACTGCCCGGCTACGACATCCTCTTCTTCGGCCCCGGCGACTTTTCCCACATCACCGGCCACGCCGACGACATCATGCATGAAGACGTAATCGCCGCCCGCAGGAAAATCGCGCGCGCTGCCCGAAAATATGGAAAGCCGCTCGGAACGGTCTGCGTGGGCGATCCCCGCATTCTCATCGACGAGGGCTTCCAGCTGCTCAACCTCGGCTCGGACGTGAATGCGCTCACCAGCTTTTACCGCGAAAAGCGCCGGGGATTCTACGAGCTTCTAGAGGAAATGCACCAAATCTGAATGCGCGCACCGCATGGGAGGATCGCCAATGAAACTGCTCTTTTCCGATCCCGTCGTCGTCTCCATGGGGCCGGACAGCCGGACGGCCGGATGGGGGCCTTATCAATTCCCGAACCTGTTTGTCCTGGACGACGGCCGCCTGGTCTATACCTTCAACGTGGGTGCCGACTCCGAGACGGCCTACGGAAGCGAGCCGGGATGCTATGTCAGCGCCGACGGCGGCCGGACGTGGTCTCCCCGCCGGGAAAAGGACTTCTCCGGAAAACTCGGCGTAAAACTGCCCAACGGCGACCGGCTCGCGCCCTATTGCGGGCCCTCCATCCCCTTGGACGGGCTGAAACTGCCGAAGCCCATCGGCAGCACCTGGCTCGGACATACGATCTACTTGGCAAACGAAATCGATTGCTGCGAAACCACGTGGTCGTTCATCCGCGCGAATGCGGAATCCCCTGAGGGCAGGCGCGAATTGGCAAAAGTCAACCAGCCCTATTTCATGGTGCGCAGCTGTCAGGGCGTGCTGGTGCCGCCTTCTCCGCGCGGCCGGCTCCGCATCGCGCCCGATGGCGCCCTGTGGATGCCCCATTACTATCTGGCGGGCACGAATCCCGGAAACGGCGGGTTCATCCCCTACCTGTGCAACTATCTCTTCCGATCTACGGACATGGGCCGCACATGGGATCTGATGAGCTGGCTGCCCTATGTGCCGGACACCGACGTCGACCCCCTGGCCTTCTCCCGGGAGGGATACGGCGAAAACGACCTCGCCTTCGCGCCGGACGGATCCATGATCCGGCTCATCCGCACCGACGGCTGCTATCCCCGCAACGGCCCATGCTATCTGACCCGCTCGGTGGACGGAGGGCGCACGTGGTCTCCGCTCGAGCGATTTGACGATCATGGCGTTTGGCCGTGCCTGTTGGCATTGCCATGCGGCGTCACGCTGGCGGCCTATGGCCGTCCCGGCCTTCACATTCGGGCGACAGATGATCCCGCCTGCCTGAAATGGGAACCGCCGGTCGAATGGATCCATTCCGACGGCAGGCCGGAATCCTCGCCGCGCTCCGTGCTGGCACAAGGCACCTGCGGCTATACGAACATGGTCGCCCTGAACGACCGCACCGCGGCGGTCGCCTACAGCGATTTCCGCATTCCGGACGCGCAGGGGATTCCGCGCAAGTGCATGATGTTCCGCACCATCACGGTGGAATAGTTGGGCCGTTCGTTCCAGCAGGACTTCGGGAAGCTCCCTGCGAACAGAAAACTCCCGGATCCCCGGCAAACCTCGCAAACGCAAAAATCCCTTCCGGCGAAAAGCCGTCGAAGGGATTTCTGTTTGCCGCGCGCGTCGCCCACGGCCACTTGCACTTATATTCGGAAGCCCATCGCGGCACCGAACGCCGGAACGGCAGGAAAACTCACTTTCCTGAAATCTGTCTGAAAAGGGAAAACCCGCAATTCTGCATGAATTTTCCCTTTTCGCGACGAATTCGCGAATCCGCAGCGCCGGAACAGACGAAAAGGATGTAAACCTTGCACTTCAGGAATTTCAAATGCCTTTTAGGCCGCGGGGACGTAGCCGGCCCCGGCGATCAGGTCGCGGCCCTCGTCGGTCGTCAGCCAGTTGTAGAGCAGTCTGGCGGGCGAATCGGCCGGTTCGTCGGCGCGGATGACCGCGTAGAACTGCTGGGTAAACGGATATGCGCCGGAGGCGATCGTCTCGTTCGTTGGCGCGACATCGTTCACGGAGAGCAGCTTGACGCCCGACTGCATGTACATGTTGGCCGCATAATAGTAAACCGAATAGCCGATCGCGTCGGCGGTATTGCGGTAGGCGGCGATGGCGTCGATCAGCTCATCCATCTCGCCGGCGACCAGCTGCGTCGGCGGCTCGGCCATCTCGACGCCCTGCATACACTGGTTCTCCATCATCACCTGGCTTCCGGATTCGGCGTTTCGCTGATAGGCGACGATCTCCATGTCCGCACCGCCGACCTCCTGCCAATTTGTAATCTCGCCGGAATAGATGCCGACCAGCTGCTCGTGCGTCAGGGAGGCGACGGGATTGTCCTCGTTGACGAGGAACACCAGCGCATCGACGCCGATGGGCTGCATCTCCAGCGCCACGCCCGCGCTTTCCGCCGCCTCGTAGACCTCGTCGGACGGCTCGTAGACCAATAGCAGGTCGGCGGAATCGTAGATGAGGTTGTAAAACGACTGCGTCGTCTTGCCATGCCGGATCGCCTGCCGGGCGGCGGATTCATCCACGCCGGTCGACGCCGACATCAGCGCATAGCTCAGCGGCAGCGTGGCGGTCGAACCGTTCACGCGGGGATAGTCCTCCTCGGAAAACTGCGGGCATTCCGCAAATGCCGCGCCCAGCAGCATCATCGCGCAGGCCAGCGCGGCGGACAGAATTCGCTTCATTGCTCTCCTCCTCAGTCCATCAATTCCTCATAGTCGCTGATCGTCAAAAGCCACGCGCCGGTTTCGTCCAGCAGGCCGCGGACCGGGCCCTGCCGCACCCAGAACCGGTTGGCAGACAGGCAGGTGATCGAATCGTAGGCCGCGTCGAGCAGCACGTTTCCGCCGGCGTCGCAGATGCCGAAGCGAACGTTTTGCGCCGTCAGGCTGGATGCGCCGTCGTACTCTTCGGCGACGACGTCGTAGTCCTGCGTCATATACCGCCCTTCGCCGTCCAGCCATGCCGTGCAATAGATCTGGCGGTAGCTGCCGCCGATCCGCTCGCCGGTCAGGTCCGCCAGCCAGCACTCGCTCTCCGGCCAATCCCCGGTGCTGACGGCCACGCGCTGCGGCAGCGTGCCGTCCTCGATCTCGTACCACGCGGAGACCGTCTCGCCCTCCTTCGCCCAAAACAGCAGGTTGCCCTCCAGACCGAGGTAGGCCGTGCCGCCGTCGCCGCTGGCCACGATCATGCCGGCGTTGATCTGGTAGGCGTAGTCCACGCCCGTGGCCGGCGAATCCGCATCCGGCAGGAAATCGCCGGGATCATAGGCGCGCTTCAGCGTGCCGCCGTCGGCGGATCGGATTTCCAGCGCGCCCGAAGCCGTCACCGCCACGAGCGCGGGCGCGTCGTACTGATCCGACCGGCTGATGGTATCGTAGACGGGCGGGAGCACATAGCGCCCCTGCGCGTCGATCACGCCGTAGCGCCCTTCGTCCGTGCTGACGATCGCCGTGCCAAAGGCGAAGTCGGTCGCGGAGCGGAAGCTCACGCGGAACGGTTCCTCGCCGTTCGCGTCGAAGTAGTGGTAGCCGTCGCTGCCATAGACCATGCACAGCCCGTCGCGGTACGGGCCGATCTGCCAGCGCGCGGTGCGGATGCCCAGCGCGGTCTCGGCGCCGTCCGCATCGATGTAGACCAGCTCGCCCTCATCCCCCGTGGGGAATTCGGAATCGCCCGCCGGCTCCCTTTCCGGATCGGCGCGCAGCGCCAGAGCGCCGCCCGAACCGCTGAGCGACAGCCACGCATAGTCCACCTGAGCGAGCACTTCTCCCCGCGCGTCCAGCACGTCGCAGCCGCCGTCCCAGCGGACGGCGACGATCGCGCCGCCCGCCGCGTCGTAGGACAGCTCGGTGTAATCGAAGCCGGTCAGCTGCGCGCCGGTTTCGTCCAGCAGGCAGACGCGCGGTTCGTCGCTCCAGACGCCGCCATTCTGCTCCAGATAGGGCGACTGGTCGAACGCCTGCGCGACGAATACGCCCGGCACGTCGTCCGACAGCGCGTAGATCCGCGCGTATTCATATCTTTCCGTCAACACCTGTCCGCCATCGTCGACCAGCAGGCCATAGGACGCGCCCGAATCCAGATCGACCGACACGGCATACGTCTCCGCCTGCGCGCCCGCTCCAAAGAGCAGCGCGAGCGCCGCCAGGCAAAGCCACCATCGCTTCATGCGCATCGCCTCCATGGTATTTGGACGAATCCCGGCGCGGGAAAGTTGCCAAATTCTGTCCGCTTCGCGGAAATTTCGGGCTTTACGCCAGCGGAAAAATCATGTATAATGAAAAGAGGTGTCGCGGAACCTGATGGAAGGCGCTCCGAATGCGCATTTCGGGCGCTTTCGACAGGTCCTGACCCAGCAAGAAACACGACGGGCGCTTTCGCCCGAGGAAGGACGGTAGACGGCAATGGCAAGAGGCGGATTCCCCGGCATGATGGGCGGCGGAAACATGCAGCAGCTCGCGCGGCAGGCGCAGAAGCTGCAGCAGCAGATGGCCAAGATGCAGGAGGATTTGGAGGCGCGCGAATACGAGGCGAGCGCCGGCGGCGGCATGGTCAACGTGAAGGTCAGCGGCAAGAAGGAAGTGCTCAGCATCGAGATCAAGCCCGAGGCCGTGGATCCCGACGACGTCGAAATGCTTCAGGACATGGTCATGGCGGCGGTCAACGAGGCGCTGCGCGCGGCCACGGAGACCACCGAGCGCGAGATGAGCAAGCTGACCGGCGGGCTGAACATGCCCGGCCTGTTCTGATTTTCGAGGCGAAGAAGGAAGCGGCATGGCGGAAGTCGAAGCAATCGCAAAGCTGGTCAACCAGCTCTCCAAGCTGCCCGGCGTGGGCCGAAAGACGGCGCAGCGGCTGGCCTACCACATCATCGGCCTGCCCGAAGATCAGGTGCGCGAGCTGGCGGTCGCCATCTTCAACGGCAAAAAGCAGGTGCACTTCTGCCCCGTCTGCGGCAATTTCACCGACGTCGATCCCTGCGCGATCTGCTCGGACGCGAGCCGGCGGCGGGACATCATCTGCGTGGTGCGCGACCCGCGCGACGTCAACGCCATGGAGCGGATGCGCGATTACAACGGGCTGTACCACGTGCTGCACGGCGTCATCTCGCCGATGAACGGTACAGGCCCCGACGACATCCGCATCCGCGAGCTGATGAGCCGGCTCTCGTCCGGCGAGGTTCAGGAGGTCGTGCTGGCCACAAACCCGGACGTCGAGGGCGAGGCCACGGCGGCGTACATCGCCCGGCTCATCAAGCCGATGGGCATTCGCGTAACGCGCATCGCCCATGGCGTACCCGTCGGCGGCGAGTTGGAGTACACCGACGAAGTCACGCTGATGCGCGCGTTTCAGGGGCGGCGCGAGCTGTAATTTCGCCCGGAGAATTCTTTCGCGGCTGCGGGGTCAGTTTGCACAAAATCCGGTTGCGCGCATTCAGCGCCCGTTCCCGCTGTGGGAAAATCTTCTTCACTAAAACGGCGGATGGTTTGCGAAAGAGCGGGCCTCGCGCGGTGAGATCCCGCCGGACGGCCGCGCGGAAATGCGGAGGCTCAGGTAGGCGCATTTTCCGGAAGCGCTGAGGCGCCGGTTGCGCGCGCGGGAAGTCAGGCGCGCCATCCGCGGCAGGGCGTCACGCCCGGGCGCGGCCCTTTCGGGCGCAAGGAGGCAACAGGCATGAAGCTGTTCATTCACAGTCCCAATCCGCGGCCGCGGCAGAGCCGCGCGCTGGCGGTCATCTGGGGCGCGCTGGCCGTCGCGCTGACCGCACTGGTGGCGGCGCTGTGCGTTCAGATCCTCTCCGAAGGCGGCGGTGCCGGCAGCGCGGCGCTGGTGGCCGCGCTGTATCTGGCTGTGGCGGTCATCTTTGCGAGCACGCGGCTGGACGCGCGGCGCAGCTGCCTCGAGATCGAGGGCGATCGCGTGACGGAGCACGCCTACCCGCTGTTCATCCACCGCGCGCGGACGGTCTCGCTCCGCGACGTCGCGGGATTCAAGCGCATTCAGCGCGGCTACCGGCGCGGACAGGCGATCTGCTACGTCGCCGCCGTCGATTCGTCCGGCGAGCCGCTGTTTGAGCTGTTCGACTGCGCGGAAAACCGCCGCTGGATGGAGCAGCTGACGCGCCTGCCCTGCGAACCGTGAGCGCCGCGGGCGGCAGGCTGTGGAATCGAGCGAAAAATTCACACGCGCAGGCTTGACAGCGGGCCTGCGCGGTCTTATAATGTTCACCGACAATTGAACAAGCCTTATCCAGAGTGGTTGAGGGACGGGCCCGATGAAACCCGGCAACCGG
>NHCFR01400__coassemble_1267_pt1 | contig 13290 bp, 14 predicted proteins | sample NHCFR01400__metabat2_low_PE_007 | metagenome-assembled genome bin NHCFR01400 | reverse complement strand
TGCTCGTCGGCTCCATGCTCATCACGCTGCTGCGCAACGCCGACCGCGTGAAGATTGCGTGCCTCGCGCAGCTGGTCAACGTCATCGCGCCGATCATGACGCGCGCCGGCGGCGGATGCTGGGCGCAGACGATTTACTATCCCTACCTCCACGCCTCCCGCCATGGCCGCGGAATCTCGCTGAACGCCGTGGTCGACAGCCCGGTCTACGACTGCCGCGACTATGAGGGCGTGCCGCTGATCGACGCCACCGCGACGCTGGGCAGCGACGGCAGCGTGACCGTGTTCTGCGTCAACCGCGACCTGCGCGAGGACTTCGCCCTCGAAGTCGACCTGCACGGCTTCGGCAATCTGCGCATCGGCGAGCACATCCTGCTCCGCCACGACGACGTCCACGCCGTCAACACCGAGGACGCCCCGAATACCGTCGCCCCGACCGCCGGCCCCGGCGGCGAGATCGACGGCGAAAAGGCCACCGTCCGCATTCCCGCGCTGAGCTGGAACGTCATCCGCTTCGTCAAGGCATAAAGAGGCCGCCCGTTCCCGAGAGGGAGCGGGCGGCTTTTCAAAGCGCCGGCAAAACCCGTGCCTTGCCAGAGGCTGAAGAACTCTGCAGCGCAGCCGGTGCGGCCGTCAAAACTGCCAGAGGGTCTGTTTGTATCCGGGGAATTTGGGCGTCTGCGGACTTTGTCCGCAGCTATGCGGTCTGAAAGGCCGCCCTTCCGCCGCCGGTCAAAGCTGCGCGCCCCGTCCGGCCGGACTTTTCCACATCAGGCAAAGCCGGCGCCACCTTCGCCGCCGGCCTGAACCTGGAGACTCGCCGGGCACATCACCGCGATGGCTGAAGCTCCGCGCGGATGTCGGCGATCAGCTGGTCGACGTCCTCGGGCCGGGTCGCCCAGCTCGTGCAGATGCGCACGGCGGTGCGGCCATCGTCCAGCGGCCGAATGTCGCTGAAGGCATACTTCGCGCTGAGGCGGCGCACCTGCTCGTCGGTGAAGATCGGGAACTGCTGGTTCGTCGGGCTGTCCACCAGGAACGAAACATTGGCCTCGCGCAGCGCGCGGCGGATGCGCATCGCCAGATGGATCGCGTGGTCGGAGAGCTCCTCGTACAGCCCGTCGCGCATCAGCTCGGCGAACTGCAGGCCCAGCAGCCAGCCCTTCGCCAACATGCCGCCCCGCTGTTTGAGGATATAGCGGAAGTCCCGCTTGAGATCGTCGCGCAGGAGCACCAGCGCCTCGCCAAACAGCGCGCCCTGCTTCGTGCCGCCGATGGAAAACGCATCGCAGACGGAGGCGAGAAACGGCAGATCCAGGTCGTTCTCCGGCGAGGCCAGCCCGCAGCCGAGCCGCGCGCCGTCCAGATAGAGCATCAGGTTCCAGTGGTCGCAGACGCCGCGCAGCGCGTTGAGTTCCCCGCGGGTGTACAGCGTGCCCAGCTCGGTCGGATTGGAGATGTACACCGCGCCGGGCATCACCATGTGCTCGTGCGAATCGTCGGCAAAGTGCCTGCGGCAATACTCGGACACCTGACCTGCCGCGAGCTTGCCGTTCACGGCCGGCAGCTCGATGACCTTGTGGCCGCACGCCTCCACCGCGCCGGTCTCGTGCACGGCGATGTGGCCGCTGTCCGCGGCGATCACGCCCTGGTGCGGGCGCAGCGCCGCGGCGAGCAGCGTGAAATTCGTCTGCGTGCCGCCGACCAGAAACTGCACGTCCGCCTCCGGCGCGGCGCACTTCTCGCGGATGAGCCTGCGCGCCTCCGCGCAGAATTCGTCCTCGCCATAGCCCGGCGACTGCTCGAAGTTGACCTCCGCCAGCCGCTTGAGAATCCTCGGGTGCGCCCCTTCCTGATAGTCACTGCCAAACCGTATCATTTTCCTCATCCCATTTCATTCTCTGAATCATCTCGGAAAGCTCCGTCTCCCCAAAGACTTCGATGCCGTTCGCCTTGAGGAGTCCGGCGGTCACGCCGTCGCCGGGCACGCGGCGCTCGGTGAAGGTTCCGTCGTAGATCGTCCCCGAGCCGCACGACGGGCTGCGCTCCTTGAGCAGCGCGTACCTCGCCCCGTACAGCTTCGCCAGCCGGAGCGCCTCCTCCGCGCCGCGGCGGTACGCGGCGGTGACGTCCGTGCCATCGCGCGCGACGACGCGCTCGCCCTGCCGCTCGGCCGGCGTTCGCGGCGTGCAGAGGCCGCCCAGGATCTCCGGGCAGACGGGAATCCACCCGCGCGCCGCCGCCTCGCGGCAGACGTCTTCCTTCCCGGCGCACGCGCCGTCGTAGCGGCACGGCACGCCCAACAGGCACTGGCTGACCAATGCGCGCGGCTGCATCGTCCTCCCTCCCCCTGTGCAAAATCGCCGCTTCCATTTTACACCTTTCGCGCCCCGCCGTCAACCGGGGCGAAAGGATTTGCGTCAAAGCCGCGATTGTGCTATAATAAAATTATCGAAATGCACGGTTTTCGCGGAAAACCGCGCCGGCCGACGATCTGGCCGGCTTTCCCCGCACCCGGACGCGCCGGGCGCGGCGTATTTGTATGCCATTTCATCCAAACAGTCAGAGAGGTGTTTTTTATGATGGATTCCAGGGCTGAAAAGCTGGCGCGCGTGCTCGTCCGCTTTTCCACAAGGGTTCAGCCCGGCGACAACGTGCTCATCGAGGCGACCAACGGCGCCGACATGCTCGTGCGCGCGCTGATCCGCGAGGTCTACGCGGCCGGAGGCCGGCCGTTCGTCCAGCTGCGCGATTCTACCGTCGAGCGGGAGCTGGCGATGGGCTACACGCCCGAACAGCTGGCGCTGCGCGCCGACGCGGACGCGATGCTGATGGAGAAGATGGACGCCTACATCGGCTTCAGCGCGCCCGACAACGCCTCCGAGCTGTCCGACGTGCCGCCGGAGAAGATGTCGCTGTACGCGTCGAACTACTCGCGCCGCGTGCACGGGCAGATCCGCGTGCCGCGCACGCGCTGGTGCGTGCTGCGCTATCCGACGCCGGGATTCGCGCAGGCGGCCGGCATGAGCACCGCGGCGTTCGAGGACTTCTTCTTCGACGTCTGCACGATGGACTACGCCCGCATGGACCGCGCGATGGATCCGCTCAAGGCGCTGATGGACCGCACGGACCGGGTGTACATCACCGGTCCCGGCACCGACCTGACCTTCTCGATCAAGGGGATCGGCTCGGTCAAGTGCGCCGGCGAGAACAACATCCCCGACGGCGAGATCTTCACCGCCCCCGTCCGCGACAGCGTCAACGGCACGATCACCTACAACACGCCGTCCACGCAGTCCGGCTTCACGTTTGAAAACGTGCGGCTGCGGTTTGAAAACGGCCGCATCGTCGAGGCCAGCGCGAACGATTCCGCGCGCGTCAATCATGTGTTCGACATGGACGAGGGCGCGCGCTACGTCGGCGAATTCGCGCTGGGCGTCAATCCCTTCGTCACCCGGGCGATGAACAACATCCTCTTTGACGAAAAGATCTCCGGCAGCTTCCACTTCACGCCCGGCATGTGCTACGACGAATGCCCCAACGGCAACCACTCCGCGCTGCACTGGGATCTGGTCTGCATCCAGACGCCCGAGTACGGCGGCGGCGAGATCTGGTTCGACGACGTGCTCATCCGCAAGGACGGCCGCTTCGTGCTGCCGGAGCTGGAATGCCTGAATCCGGAAAATCTGAAATAGTCAAAGGAGCGTTTGAATTTGGGAAAGTCAAATTTCGCGGTGTTCGTCGACCTTGAAAACGCCGGCGCGAAGGAGAGCATGCTGCGGTCAATCATCGAAAAGGTCAAAATCCGCGGCGACATCCTGCTGGGCAAGGTCTACGGCTACACCGACCGGTATTCCGACCTGAAGGAATGCCTGCTGTCCAACACATTCTTCGTCGTGCCCTCGCTGCGCTACGGCAAGAATCAGAAGAACAACCTGGACATCCAGCTCGTCATCGACGCGATGGAGGTCGCCTACACAAACCCGCTGATCGACAGCTTCTGCATCGTCTCCGGCGACAGCGATTACACGCCGCTGGTCGGCAAGCTCAAGACGATGGGCAAGACGGTGCTGGGCATTTCGCGCTCGGAGGCCGCGTCGAGCATCTTCATCAACGCCTGCAACGAGTTCGTATTCCTCGAGTCGGTCGCCGCGAAGAAGCAGCCAAAGCCCAAGCGCGGCGAGCGCGTGGTCGACGGCGACCTCAACGAGCTGATCGCGCAGGTCGAGACGATCGTCGAAGATCAGGACGAGGAGCAGATGTACGCCAGCGAGCTGAAGGACACGCTCACCCGCCTGCGGCCGGACTTCAGCGAGCGCAGCTACGGCTGTTCGACGTTCGGCAAGCTGATCTCGCTGATCTCCTCGAAGTCCGAAAAGCTGCACTCGTGGACGGAGGACTTCTCGCTGATGATCGGCCTGTCCGGCGCGGACGAGGACGCGGGTTCGCTGGACCGGACGAACTGGCTGCCGGCGTTCCGGCAGGCGCTGGCCCGGTTCAAGTCCGAGGGGTTCGACCGCGTCAACCCCTCCATCCTCAAATCCACCATTCAGAGCGATTATCCCGATTTCGACGAGCGGCAGATCGGCTTCAAGCGCTTCAGCGACGTGATGAAGGAGCTTGAAAAGCAGGGCCTGCTGGTCATCGAGATGGACGAAGCGCACACGATGCTGCTCAAGATCTGCTGAAACCGCGCGCCGCACCGGCGTCCTCGATGAAATGGCGGCGCCAGCTCTGCTGAATTTGCACGGCGCGCGGACTGCCGCACTGGCAAAGTCCCTTCGCGCGGTTGGCGCGAGGCCGCACATCCCGGCGGCGCAGTTCGTCCGCCCGACGCCTCAGGCGGCGCGCCGCAAAGGCCCCTGAACGGAGGAATACGCATGAAGAAGAAAGTGCTCAAGCGGACAGGCATCGCGCTGCTCACAGTTGTCGCGCTGGCTGTCGTAATCGCCGGCGGCTACGTCGCCTACCTGTTCGCCACCTACTCCCGCTTCGAAGACAACCTGCCCCTCGAGGTTGCCGGCGCGGCCGAACAGGCCGCCCCCGTCGGCGAACCGGTCTCCATCGTCACATGGAACCTCGGCTTCGGCGCGTACAGCGCGGACTATTCGTTCTTCATGGACGGCGGAATCGAATCGCGCGCGTATTCGGCCGAGGCCGTGCGCGAAAACATCGGCGCGATGCTCGGCGAGCTGGAGGCGCTCGACGCCGACCTGATGCTGCTTCAGGAGATCGACGTCGACGCCACGCGCAGCCACCACATCGACGAATCCGCGCTCGTGACCGAAGCGTTTCCAGAGCGCGACGCGGTGTTCGCGCAGAACTACGATTCCGCCTATCTGTTCTACCCGCTGACCGAGCCGCACGGCGCATCGCGGGCGGGACAGATGACGCTCAGCCGCTTCGGAATCGACTCCGCGCTGCGCCGCAGCCTGCCCATCGAGACGGGCGTCATGAAGTTCTTCGACCTCGACCGCTGTTATTCGGTCTCCCGGATCCCCACGGCGGACGGCCGCGAGCTGTGCCTGTACAACCTGCACCTGTCGGCCTACACGTCCGATGGCAGCATCGTCGCCGAGCAGCTCGACATGCTGCTTTCCGACATGGCCGGCGAGGCCGCCGCGGGCAACTACGCCGTCGCGGGCGGAGACTTCAACATGGATCTGCTGGGCAACTCCGCCGAGGTGTTCGGCGTCTCCGGCGAGAACTACACGTGGGCGCAGCCGTTCCCCACAGAGCTGCTGCCGGAGGGAATCTCCCTCGTCTCGTCGCTCGACGCGGACGCGCCCGTCGCCTCCTGCCGCAACGCCGACCGCCCCTACGAGCCGGGCACGTCGTTTACATTGACCGTGGACGGCTTCCTCGTTTCGGACAACGTGACGGTACTCGGCTGCGAGGTCGTAGACGAGGGCTTCGCGCATTCCGACCACAATCCCGTGCAGATGACCTTCCAGTTGGGCGAATGACCTTCTGACCGGGGAAAGCGAGTCCGCGCGGCGGAAATCCGCCTCTGGAGCCGCGCGGCGATCTCTCGAGGAGCGCCTGAATATGCCATCGGGGCCTTTTCCGCCGTCTCGCTGAACAGCGGAAAAGGCCCCGAGCGCGTTCGGCGGCGGCTGCATTTTCCTGATATGCCGTTGTCCTCCACGATCCCGCCGCTCCACAGACCTGACCGGCCGGAGAAAGCCCGGCCTTTTGGCCCAGCCGCGCGGCCAATCCCTATCTGTGGATGTACACCCTCGATGGGGCGGGTTCGCCCTCCCCCTGCGCCATGCAGAAGAATTCCCAACCATACCGCTCGTAGAAGCCCACGTGATCGGTGAGCAGGTAGACCGGCGCGATTCCCTTCGCCCTCAGGTCTTCGACGGCCATGCCGAGCAGCCGCCCGGCGATGCCCCTGCCCCGATATTCTTCCTCCGTATACACCGCGCAGACGTTGGGCGCGAGATCCTTGCGGTCGTGAAAATCGTTGTCGATCACGCCGAGCCCACCGGCGATGCGCTCGCCGTCCCGACAGAGGTACCAGCCGTATTCAGTCCGATGTGCGAGATAGGATTCCATGCATTCCAGATACGCCTGCTTCGGAATCCCCCACTTGCTGTGAAACCACTCAGCGGCCCGATCCTTCAGCTGCGGTGCCTGCCGCAGCGCAATATAAATATACTCTCCCAATCCTTCCCCCCGCTTTCGACTTGGCGCGCCCGCGCGAAATCTGACGCGCCGAGCGCGCCCGCTGCCTGCGTTCATTCGGCGCAGTCCGACTCACTCCCTGCAAAAGCCAGTGCGCTGATAGATTCGTTTGTTCTCGTTGATTCGCCTTGCACGCCCCATGCAAAGCCCGGCGCGCCAAATGCACTCACCCATCACTCGTTCGATTCAATCCGGCGCGCAAACGCAAAGCTCAGCACACCGAAAATGCCCGCCGTTCGCTTCGATTCGATTTACGCAAAGCCCGTACGCAAACGCATCCGCTATTCATCCACTTTGATTCTATCCCGCGCCCCATGCGAAGGCCAGCGCGCCAAACGCACCCGGTCAATCCCCCAGCCGAAAGGCGCGAGGCGCGCCGCCTTTGATTGCGCCATCAACGCCGCTTTGCACAAAGCGCCCGCGCGGAAAAACCGCACGGGCGCTTCAATGGCGGGAAAAACCGCCGCAACGTCGATTACAGCTCCAGATAGGAGTCGGCGTACAGCGTGTTGTTCTTGATGACGTCGGCCGACTTGATGGTCTCCATCAGGCGCTGGTCGCAGGGATTGACGATCGCGGAGGTCAGGCCCTGCATCATGCACATGGCGACCATCGTGGCGTCCATGATCGGACGGATGTGCTTCGGCATGCCGTTGGAGTTGTTGGACAGGCCGCCGGTGGAGTTCAGGCCCATGTCGCTGAACATCTTGATGGCCTCGAGGACTTCCATCTGCTTGTCCTGCATGCCCTTGATGACCAGGAACAGCGGGTCGAACCACAGATCCTCGCTCTCCATGCCGAGCGACAGGCCGCGCTCGAGCAGGTTCTGGCAGTGCACCATGCGCTCGTCGTTGTCCGCGGCGATGCCGTCGGCGGAGCACAGCGCGATGACGATGGCGTCGTTCGCCGCAGCCAAGTCGATGTTCTCAATGCGGCTGCCGGCGTCGGCCGAGTTGACGATCGGCTTGCCCTTGGAGCGGTTGTAGACGGAGATGCCCGCCTCGATCGCCTTGCGGTTGGCGGTGTCCAGCGCCAGCGGCACGTTGTCGAAGTTCTCCTGAAGCAGCTTGACGGCCCACTTCATGAGCTCCTCGCCATCGTTTTCGGCGGGGCCGATGTTCACATCCAGATAGGTCGCGCCGGCATCCAGCTGCTCCTTCGCGCGCTTGAGGATCGGCTCGGGGTTGCGGGTTGCCATTGCTTCGCGGATCGCCGGCGAAATGCAGTGGATGCGCTCGCCGATGGTGATGAACTTTGCCATGGTTATTCGCTCCTTTTCGTGTTTCTCAAAATGGACGCGCGGCCGGGCGCGCAGATGCACCCGGCGCGCAATCGATCAGCCCTCGAAGTCCCGGATGAACTTGACCAGCTGGACGGCCTCCATCGGGCCGACGACGACCTTCCAGTTCGGCAGCTTGGCCTCGATCTCGCCCTTCATGACGGCGACCTTGCCCGGAATGATCAGCGTGCGGGACTTGACCTTGTTCTCGATGTCGTACTCGTCGAAGAACTTCTTGATCGTGCCCGCGGAGAACTTGCCGGCCGCCCACGCCGTCAGGACGGACATGCCGCTGGCGTCGCTGATGAGCAGGTTGACGGGGCACTTCGAGCGCTCGTACTCGCCGGAGACCAGGAAGTAGGTCAGCGCGAAGTCGACGGTCAGCGAGCAGGGCGAGTTCTCGTCCGCACCGTTGAGCGGATAGATGCCCGGCGCGACCTTCATCGGCTTCTGCGGGTCGGTGTAGATGTTCTGGCGCAGGCCGCACAGCGCGAGCGCCTCGGCATAGCCCATCTTGTCCATGACGAGGATGGAGCCATACTTGAGCGTGAACGCCGCCGCCAGCGCGGTCTCCATGTGCGGATCGCCCTCGGCGAGCTTGGCCACGTTGACGATGGACGGATAGCCGAGCGAGCGGTCGCCGTCCTTCAGGTTCGTGCGGCGCACGAGCACGGCGTTGGCGTAGGTCTCCTTGATGGTCTTGCCGGTGACGTCGATGATGAGCTTCTTGTTGCCCTTGCCCTCGAGCGCCTTGACGGTGTCGTAGATCTCGGACAGGTTCTCGCCGGTCACGCCCAGCACAACGCCCGCCTCGGTGGCGACGGCGTTCATGGCGTCGAGGTTGTCCTTGTTCGCGCCATTGAGGATCGGCTTGAGATCCTTGCAGATCGCCAGCGCGGCCTTCGCGACCTCGGCGTCGCCGCAGTCGAGCACCAGCGCGCGGTTGGCCTTGACGGCCTTCTCGACCAGCGCGGTGTACTTGTCCGCGCCGTTGCCGGCATAGTGCAGGTAGAGCAGCTCGACGTATTCGCGCTCGCCGATGCGCTCGTAATCGACCTTCTCGAAGTCGGCGATCTTGGCGTCGATCTCCTCGTCGGTCATCTTCGAGCACAGCAGGCCCGCGAACAGGTTCTTGTTGACCAGGGTCTTCTCGTGGCGGAACAGCACGGTCTCGCCGCCGAGCTTGTGGGCGTTGTCGCCCGTGCCGACCTCGAGGGTCTTCATCAGCGGGGCCGTCGCCTCGGACAGCGTAGCGAGCGCGTCCTCGGACATGTAGGGGCACTTTTCAATCGGCACAGCGCCCTGAGCCACCTTCATCGCGAACGCCATGCAGGTGGGGCTGCCGCATTCCTTGCAGTTCTTCTTCGGAGTCAGCTTAAAAATGTCAAGACCTTTGAGTGCCATGGTATATTTCCTCCTTCCCCACTTACATCAGGCTGTCGATGAACTTCGCAATCGTCGCGATGGAAGCGGGATGTCTCATGATGACGACGTTGGAACCGCCGACCAGGCAGGCGGAAGCGGTGCACACTTCCATCTCAATGCCGCGCTCCTCGACCGGGCCCCATTCCGGCGCCTCGGACTCGGGCAGCATGGCCTCCTTCACGCCCCAGGTCTCGGTGGAGACGGGGGTGACGATGGGCATCTGCAGCATGGTGTCGTTCTGCGCGAGCGCCGCGGCCTTCACGCGATCCAGCGTGGAGGACAGGTACTCAAAGCCGTAGCCCGCGGCGGAAGAGCCCAAGTTCATGCAGATGCTCGCGGCCGGCACGCCCAGCTGGGTCAGCAGCACGTTGAGCTGCTTGGCCAGGTTGATGTCCACGGCGGATTCGGCGCCGACCTTCTGGTTGTACGCCAGGCCCGCGGACGCACCGACGGTCTTGTAGTTCTCTTCACGGGAGGAAAGCACCAGGATGTTCTTGCCCTGCAGCGCGTCCGAGATGGAGGCGAAGAGCTGGGCATCCTTCTCAATGTTCTTGCAGCCCATGACGATGATGGGCAGGCTGGTGGCGTCGGCGACGGCCTTCGCCAGCTCGACGCACTCCTCAACGGACTTGTTCGCGCCGTTGGGATCCGCGCTCTCGAAGTGCAGGCAGATGGCGGAAGCGCCGGGCATCGTCTCGGCCTTCTTCGCCATGTCGGCAGCGGTCGTGCAGCCCTCATAGAACGAGAGCATTCCGGGCAGCGTCTCGCCCTCCATGCCGGTGTCGCGGATCTCGACCGCGATCTTCGGGCTGTTCTCCATGGGCGCGTCAAAGGTATAGAACGGCAGGACGTTTTCGCCGCCGATGACAATGCTCTTGTCACCCGTGCCGAGGGTGACGGCATTGATCTTCGCGTTGAATGCCTGCTTTTTCGGAGTGAAAGCCATAATCGTAATCCCCCTGTTTCATCTGAATCACAGTCTGGAAGCCACCTGCCGGGCGCGGTTCATGCGCCCGGGCGCGCCGCAGCCAACGCCGCGCCCCGCTTGCAGCAGGAGGTTTCCTCAAGAGAAGCCGCGAACCGCAGTCCGCGAATGATTCGCGTCCGCCGGGCCGGATCCCCGAATCCGTCCAACTGGCCGCGAAAGACAACGGCCGATATCCGCGCCGACGGCGGCCGGCCCGAAAGCCGCCCGCCGGGGCTTGCTGACGAAAAATCAGCCGATGTAGTCCATGATGCCGGATTCCTTGACCAGACGCGTGACATCCTCGTACTTGTTCAGCGCGTAGAGGTGGATGCCGTCGATGCCGCAGACGCGGTACTCGTCGATCAGACGGATGGTGTACTCCAGGCCCGCCTCCTTGAACTCGGCCTTCTTCTTCGCGATGGACTCTTCGCTCTCATTGGGCGCGAAGGGGTTCGGGAAGATCCAGTGCTTGGAGATGATCTCGGCCAGCGCGCGCGGCATGACGCAGCCGTTGCGGGAAAGCGCCATGTTGATCGTCGCGGCGGCGTCGAGCACGGGCATGATGCCGACGTCCACGGGCAGCCAGATGCCGGCGGCGCGAATGGCGTCCATCCACCAGCGGAACTGGTCCATGTCCCAGCACAGCTGGGTCATGATGTAGTCCGCGCCCTCATCCTGCTTCTGCTTCAGGAAGGAGATGTCGGCCTCGATGCTGCGGCAGGCGATGTGGCCTTCCGGCGAGCCGGCGACGGCGATGGTGAACTTGTCGCCATACTCCTTGCGGACGAACTTGACCAGCTCGGTGGCGTAGTGCAGGTCGCCGTTGGTGCCCGTCCAGCCGAAGGGAATGTCGCCGCGCAGGGCCAGCATGTGGTTGATGCCGTGGGCGAGGTAGTTGTCCAGCTGCTCCTTGATGCCCTCCTTGGTGTTGGCGACGCAGGTGAAGTGCGTCACAGGAATGCACTTGCCGTCCTTCTTAATCTTGTCAAGAACCTCGAGGTTCTTGCCGACGTTCGTTCCGCCCGCGCCATAGGTGCAGGAGATGTAGTCGGGGTTCAGCTCGTAGAGGTGATCGAGAACGCCGCCCTCGCCACAGAGCTTCTCCATGCCCGCGTCCGTCTTCGGCGGGAAAACCTCAAAGGAAAATGCCATGCGATTCTTCAGGATTTCTGCAACATTCATTGTAATTCTCCTCCTACTGTGTTCAGGTACTGCGGGGCGCCGCGAGTCTTGCACTGCCGCGCCATAACACATACTTTATCTTACCACAAACCGCCGATAAGTGCAAGCCTGAATGTCAAAATCGTCCTTAAATTCGGGTAAACACGAACTTCTGAACCATTCCGGAACAGTCGGCATACACGGTGATCTCGCCGGACGCATCCTCCTCGACGCTCAATTCGAGGTCCTTTTCATCGCGAAGCAGCGAGCGGACATACGCCGCGGGATCGCCGGTCTCGACCTCCTCGAAGAACACGTCCCGCATCTGGTTGCGGGCGCACTCGTTCTGAATCTCCCGAACCACCTCGTAAAGCGCCATGCACATTCCCCCTCAAAGACGCACAAAAGGCGGTCGGCGCGCAAGACGCCGGCCACCTTTTTCCCTTCAGCTCCTCGGCCCGACGACGACAGTGCCGCCCGTCAGGTCGGCCGAAACGACCTCGCCGGGAACCTTCTCCTCCCGGCCCATGATGTCCGTCAGCGTGACGACGCCGCCATGGCTCTCGATCAGCATGACGTTTTTGAGAATCTCATTCTCCGGCTTCTTCTCGCCGCGATAGACGGTGGAAAGACACATACAGACCGCTTCCTTTCTCCCCGCTCACTTCTGCGGAACGTTCATCGCCGCCAGCACCGCCGACAGGCGCATGTTGCCCTTCTCAAAGTCCGAAACGGCCGCCATGACCTGCTCATAGCCGGTGCTGTCGCCCATCTCCTTGAGCTTTCCGGCCAGGCCGGCCAGCTCATTGGCGTGCGCGGCGTTGTGGTTGACCATGTACTTCATCAACGCGGCCAGCTCGGCCTTCGGGTCGCCCGAGCAGCCGGCGCAGCCCTGCGCGCAGTGCGAACCGTCCGCCGGGCAGTGGCCGTCGCCATGCGCATGGCCGTGATCATGCGGGATATTGTGCGCATGCATATATTCGTGATCGTGGTGTTCGTTTCCCATCCGAATGCACTCCTTCCGGGACTTGCCCGAGTCTTATTATACAACGGCGCACAGCATTTGTCAAAGCGCCCGTATGAAATCTACCCATGTGCGCGCCATCGAAAACAATTTAGCGCAAAATTTAACCTTTTGCAAGCCTCCCCGGGGGATTTTCTGCGTGAAATTTCTTCACAATTTAACGCATTCTCGCCGTTCGCGCATTGCATTTTGCCGCCATGCGTCGTAAAATGTTGCCTGAGGTGAAGCCGCATGAACGAAGAACGCATCGATCTCCCCGCCGAAGCGCTGAGCGAGGAAGCGCACGCCGCGCTGCACGCCGCCGGCATCCCGCACGCGCACGGGCATGGCCGGCACACCCATACCCACGAAAATACCAAGGCCGTGATCAACCGCCTCTCGCGCGCCATCGGCCATCTGCAGTCGGTCAAGCGCATGGTCGAGGAAGGGCGCGATTGCTCCGAAGTGCTGGTCCAAATCGCCGCCGTCCGCCAGGCCATCGACAACACCGGCAAGGTCATCCTGCAGGATCACCTGCGCCACTGCATCGTCGAAGCCGCCCAGGAGGGCGACCAGCAGGCCATCGACGACATCTGCCGCGCCATCGACAAATTCATGAAATAGCGAGGATTTCCCTCCATGCCGCGAATAGAACGTCAGCAATAATCCCTTCCTTCGCTAAAAAATCCCACCGCCGCCCGGTGGGATTTTTCCATAACAGAAACGCAACTTCCCTCTCCCCGCCGCGGCGCGCAAAACGCGCGCC
>NHCFR01400__coassemble_1223_pt1 | contig 13706 bp, 5 predicted proteins | sample NHCFR01400__metabat2_low_PE_007 | metagenome-assembled genome bin NHCFR01400 | reverse complement strand
AAGCACGGTGTTCGTATACGACGGTCAAGGAAAGACCATAGGAAGCGTATACGCCGGTTATAATGACGAAGGCTATCGAGACGAGTATTTGGAGCAGATAAGTGACTTGGTATCAGTATCTGACGTTACTTACTCAACGTCGGATGGGTATTCTGGCGTTCAGCCGCCGACTTTCACGAATGTTGGCACCTATACGGTAACTGTCAGTGCGACCGTAAATGCGGGAGGACGTGAATATGAGCTCCAAACGACCGCTACCGTGACGATCTATCCGCGTCTGGTTGTGGAAAAGACGCTTGCTGAGGGCGAAGCAGAGACGGATGAGTCGTTCACCTTCGTGCTGGCGAAGGGCGGATCGCCTGTGGCGGGCGCGGAGTACGTCGTGTCTGGCGCGACGAGAACAACAGAGTCAGATGGCACGTTCACCCTGAAGGTTGGCGAGGCCGCGACGTTCACGGGCGAAGGCATCGATATTGCCTCCTATCCGGGAACGTATACTGTGACCGAGCAGAGCAAGAACGGCTGGGTGACTCCGTCTGCCCAGAGTGCGGATCTTACGTTGGCGGTTGACGACAACGAGATCGTGCTCGTGTTCACCAACAGCCGCTCGTCGAGACAGATCACGATCACCAAGACGTGGGCTGACGAAAACGATCAGGACGGTCTCCGTCCGGATCCGAGCGAATTCTCCGTGACGCTGACGGGCAATAATAAGACGTTTACTGTCAAAGATGCAGCCGAAGGCGCGGAGGAAGGAAAGTGGACTGTTAGCGGCAACGCCTGGACGGCGACGATCACCGTCCAGGCGTATACCGACAACGGCACGGCGATCACCTACACGGTGTCCGAGGGCTCTACGCAAACGGACACGGACTTTGATGAAAACTACACAATGTCGGGCGACACTACCGTGACGCCTGCGAACGGCGATGCCGATGTGGCAATCACCAACACGCATACGACGGCGACGACCTCCGTGTCTGTGAAGAAGGTCTGGTCGGATTACGGCAATGCGGATGAAACCCGCATGGGGAGCGTCACCGTGGCGCTGTACAATGGCAACACGCAGGTGGGCGATCCCATCGTGCTGTCGCAGAGCAATGACTGGTCGGGCAGTTGGACAGGCTTGCCGGCCAATGCGGGCGGTGTGACAATCAACTACATCGTGCGCGAGCTGAACGGGGACACCATCATTGATCCGAACGGCACGATTCCCTCGGCTGTAGAGGACGAAAACTATGTGGTTACCTACACCGAAGACGAAGGCAACGCATGGACGGTTACGAACACCTACACGGCGACGGTCGAAGTCTCCGGCACGAAGACGTGGGATGGCCTGACATCGGGCGAGACCGCTCCGCAGGTCACTGTCCAGCTGCAGAAGTGGGATTCTGATTCTGAAACGTGGATGAACGTGACGGGTGTTGCTACACAGCAGGTGGGCAATGGGGGCACGTATACCTTCAGCGACCTGCCGAAGTACGAGCTGGTGGGTGACGACTACGTCGAGGTTCAGTACCGCGTCGTTGAGACGGGTCTGAAGAATGGCGTGACGTCGGCCGGCGGCGATGCGGAAAACGAGTATGACCTGACCAACATGATGGATACGACCTCCGTAACCATCACGAAGGTGTGGAACGATCAGGACAATGCGTATGGCCTGCGGCCGGACAGCGTGACCGTTACGCTGACGGCGACGTCGGGGGCGATTCCCTATAGCTATCCCGTTGTTCTGACGGAAGCGAACAACTGGGCGGCGACGATCACGGGCGTCCGCACGCACGACCTGAACGGAAATGCGCTCACCTACACGGTTTCCGAAAACGTTGCAGCCCCCTACCAGTCGGCGATCAGCCCGGAGAAAATCACGCCTGCGAACGCTGAGGGTGAGGTTGAGGTCACCGTGACCAACACGCTCCAGACGATGGACGTGGTCGTCGACAAGACGTGGGATCTCAACGGCATCGAGCTGAGCACATATCCGGAAATTGCGCTTGAGCTGCGCTATAATGGTGTGAAGGTTGCTGAGACGACGCTGACGACCACGGGATTGACGGGCTCCGTGACCTTCGAGGACGTGCCGTATCGCGAGAGCGGCTACACGGTCGTCGAGACGGGCATCACCGGCGGCACGTTTGCCAACGTTGTGAACGCGCCTGCGGGCGGCGTCGCGAGCCTGTTCCAGACCCCGGTGTCGGCGGAAGTTGCGCTCGTGAATGGCGTGTATACCGCCTCCCTGACCAACACGGCCAAGGACAGCGAGGGCAACGAACTCGGCGCCATGACCGTGACGAAAGTGCTCAACCTGAACGGCGTTGAGTGGAAGGGAACGACGTATCCGACCTTCGGCTTCACTGTGGCGGGCGCCTATGGCGGAGATGTCGAGCTGAGCCTGACGCCCGCCGCCAATGGCGACCAGATTTCCGCAACCAGCGGCCAGATCCTGGCGGTGGTTGGCGGAAGCGTGACCGTCACCGAGGCGGAGAAGGCCGGCTGGACGCCTGAAGGCAGCGTCTATGAGAAGGCGATCGAAGAGGTCAGAGACGATGGAACCTCAAACGTCACCTTCACCAACACGCGCGACGTCGTGAAGTCGCTCACCGTGAGCAAGGTGTGGAGTGTCCCGGAGGGCATGACCATGCCGACGCCTGCTCTCTCGGTGGAGATCACGCGCAGCGTTGAAGGTGGAACGGGCGAGACGGTTGTCGCGGGAATTGCGCTGAGCGAAAGCAATGAGTGGTCGTGGACCGCTGAAGGCACTTTCCCGACGCACGACGAGAATGGAAATGCCTACATCTATTCCGCGACAGAAGAGGCCGCGGATCTGGCCGAGCAGTCCCTGCTCGACCAGTATGATTTGACTGTCGGCACGGCGAAGCCCGCAGAAGGCGGCACGAAGATCGTCCTCACCAACGCGATCAGCGATGAGGATACGGCGACCGTGACGGTTCAGAAGAGCGTGGTGGATGAATCCGGTACGACGCCGAACGACAAGACGTTTGCGATCTCCTATACGGTCAACTCGAATGGCACGCAGGTTGCAAGTGGCACGCTTGAGCTGGCGAACAATGGCTCGCAGGACATCATCGTGCCGAAGGGCGCGACGGTGACCGTGAGCGAGACTCCCGGCGACGAATGGACGGTTTCGTACAGCAACAACGGTCAGGTTTTCGATGAGAACGGCACCATCACCGTCACCAACACGCGCAGGGTCATGGACATCACCGTGACCAAGACGTGGCAGGACAGGAATGGCGCTGAAACCGACCGCCCGACCGTCACCTTTGAACTGTACTATGGCGACGGCACGACGAAGGTGGAGGATTCGAGCGGCAATCAGGTGACTGCCGCGCTGGATACGGCCACCAACACGGCGACCTTCTCAAACCTGCCGTACAGTGAAAACGGCTATGTCGTGAAGGAAGTCATGGCGAACAACGATGCCGGGTATGTGAGCAGCTGGACGAATGGCCAGTCGGTCACTTTCGATGAGGATGGCGCGACCCTGTCGGTTACCAACACCCGTACCAAAGCGAAGGTGACCGTGACGAAGCAGATCGTGGATGACACGACCGACAGCGCAGCCGGTTTGGCCAGCGAGTTCATCTTCCAGGTCAAGGATGGAGATGTCGAAGTTGTCCGCACCGAGCCGGTTGGAAACGGCGAGTCCGTCACCATCTATCTGGAAATCGGCAAGACCTACACGGTGGCGGAGCTGGATGCAAACGGCAACGCGCTCAATGAAGATATCTGGACGCCCTCTGGCTCCGGCACAAATTGCGACTTCACGGGCGATAGCTTTACCGTGCGCGATACCGACAACCCGAGCGACGTCACTGTCACCGTCACCAACACGCGCAAGAGCACGTCGGTCGGCGTGACCAAAGTCTGGGTCGACAACGGCAACGCGGATGGCACCCGTCCGGACACGATCGAGGTCAAGCTGCAGTCCAGCGTGAGCGGCGGCGCCTGGGTGGATGTACAGGATGCCATCGAGACGCTTGACGTCACGCAGACCGGGAATTCCGACACTTATGAAGACGTGTTTGCGAATCTGCCGGCCTATACCCTGAGCGGCGATGCGATTTCGTATCGCGTAGTCGAGACGTCTGCCAGCATTGTTGGCGACAATGACGCGACCTACACGCCGTCGGTTGATGGCAGCACCATCACCAACAAACTCGACGCTGGCGAGACGAGCTTCACCTTCACGAAGAAATGGGTGGATGGCGGCGAGCGCCAGATCGCGACGGAAGACCTGTTCGCCCTGTACCGCATGAGCAGCGGCGGCTGGGAGCTGGTTGACGCGGCCCCGTCGATTGCGAACGGCGATACCGACACCTGGACGATCACCTATTCGGATCTCGCGAAGTACGATGGATCGGGCGTGGCATACACCTACGCAGTGGTCGAAACCCTGCCGCAGAGCGATTACGTCCAGTCCATCTCGGGTGAAGTCGAAGTGACGGTTGACGGACAGGCGGCAACCGGCGTTGCGAACGGCGGCACCATCACCAACAAGCTCGAGGGCACGGTGGACATTGCGGTGACCAAGGTCTGGGCGGACGGCGATGGCGCGCTGGATGCAAATCTCATTCCGGAGGAAGTGACGGTTGAGATTTACCGCAGCGACAATGCGGCGCAGCCCTATGCGACGCGCACGCTGAACGACGGCAATGACTGGGCTGCGACCGTCGAAGGCGCGCCCAAGTATGACGGCGAGGGCAATCTGTACGACTACTCGGTTGCCGAGGCCGGCGCTGAGAACGGCAAGATTGCGATTGACGGAAAGGTCTACTCCGTCGAGATCAGTGAGGAACCGGCGAACGGCTTCACCGTCACCAACACGCGCGACAGCGAAGAGCCGCAGGCTCCGGTCAAGACCGCGACGGCGATCAATGGCACGGCGTTCACGACGACGGACGGCGTGGAGGTTGAAGTCGGCGACACGATCACCTATCAGATCGCGTACCGCAACTACACCAACCAGCGCCAGACGCTGACGATCACGGATGCGTTGGACGACGGCGTGGACTATGTCGGCGCGACGGGCGATCCGACGCAAGGCAATGTCTCGGCTGTCTATGATGAGGATGCGCGCACGGTGACGTGGACGATTGAGAACGTCGATCCGTTTACCGACGGCAGCGTGATGCTGACGGTCAGGGTGAACGAAACGGCGAAGGAAGTCGGCACTGACGAGATGGTTGCGACCGTGGACAATGCCGCCTCGCTGACGATCGGCAAAACGACGACGACCTCTGAGACGGTGATCATCCCCGTGAAGGACGACGAACCGACCGATCCGACCAAGGAAGCGGCCGAGATCAACGATGTGGTCATCGAGACGACGGACGGCGTGACGGTCGAGGTGGGCGATGAGATCACCTACGAGATCGCGTACACCAACCACACGGCCGACCGCGTGGATGTGACGATCGCGGACGAGCTGGACGGCGGCGTGGACTATGTCAGTGCGACGGACGGCGGACAGTACGATCCGAACGCGCACACGGTGACGTGGACGATCGAGGGCGTGGCTCCGTTCACCAGCGGCAGCGTGACGCTGACGGTTAAGGTGAACGAAACGGCGAAGGAAGTCGGCGACGACGAGGATCTGGCGACGGTGGACAACACGGCGACGGTGACCATCGGAAACAATTCCTCCGAAACGACAACTCCGGTCGAGATCCCTGTGAAGGACGACGAGCCGGCCGATCCGACCAAGGAAGCGACGCAGATCAACGATACGGTCATCGAAACGACGGACGGCGTGACGGTCGAGGTGGGCGATGAGATCACCTACGAGATCGCGTACACCAACCACACGGCCGACCGCGTGGATGTGACGATCCGCGATGTGCTGGACGGCGGCGTGGACTATGTCGGCGCGACGGGCGATCCGACGGAAGGCAATGTCACGGCTGTCTATGATGAGGAAACGCACACGGTGACGTGGACGATCAAGGACGTGGCGCCGTTCACCGACGGCAGCGTGACGCTGACGGTTGAGGTGAACGAGGACGCGAAGAAGACCGAGCCCGGCGAGGAGCTGGCGACGGTGGACAACACGGCCTATGTGTCGATCGGCGACAACGCTGAGGTCGAGAGCAACCCGGTCGAGATCCCGGTGGAGCCGGACGATCCGGAGAAACCGGAGAAGTCCTCCGATATCGAGGATTCCGGGAACAGCTTCGGCATGATCGAGGTGGGCGATCAGATCGTCTACACGATCGAGTACTACAACAACCTGAACGTTCCGGCAAATGTGACGATTACCGACGTGCTGGACGGCGGCGTGGACTTCGTTTCGGCCGGCAATGGCGGCAGCTACGATTCCGCAGCGCACACGGTGACGTGGACAATCCAGAACGTCGCGCCGTTCACGACGGGAACGGTGACCCTGACGGTCGTCGTCAACGAAAGTGCGATCGACGGCTCCGACCCGACGGTGACCAACACCGCGAGCGCACAGGTGGGCAATCAGTCCTCCTTCGACAGCGAACCGGTGGAGATCCCCGTCTACAACCCGGACGTCGAGATCGTGAAGGAAGTCGTCGACAACCGCGAGGAGAGCGAGCAGAAGGGCTACTACACTGTGGGCGAGACGGTCGAGTTTGAAATCACCGTCACCAACACCGGCAACGTGACCCTGAGCAACCTGGTCGTCTCCGACGACATCCATGCTTCGGGCGACGCCGAGATCGTCGCGGGCGCGGGCTACCAGATCGATGCCGACGGCAATGCGGTCATCGCGGCGCTCGAGCCGGGCGAGTTGGTCGTGGTTCACGCGCAGTACGCGGTGCAGGTGGGCGACCTGGGCGACGAGCCGGTGGTCAACACCGCCAGCGTCACCGCGCCCGACCCGGATGATCCGGACAAACCGCCGGTCGAGGACGAGGACGAGGCGGAATTCACGCCCGACGAGACGACCGAGGTGACCGGTTCCAAGATCTGGAACGATCTGGACAATCTGTACAACACGCGGCCCGATTCCATCACCGTCCGGCTGTACGCCGACGGCGCGGAGTACGCGGTTCAGACCGTCACCGCAGGGAGCGGCTGGACGTTTGCATTCACCGGCCTGCCGGCGCACAACGCCGGCGGCACGGAGATTCGCTACACGGTCACTGAGGATGCCGTGAGGGGCTACGACACGACCCTCATCCCTGCGGGCGGCGACGAGAACGCCTCCTGCGAGTGGGAGATTCAGAACGACCTGCAGCAGTATACGCTGACCGTGCGCTACTGGTACGATGAGGTTGGCGGCAGGACGGCCGCGCCGACGGTCACCGGCACCTACTACTATGGACAGAGCTACTCCGTGACCAGCCCGAGCATTCCCGGCTACACGAGCAACCCGTCCGTGGTGTCGGGCGTCATCACCGGAGATGTGGTGCGCGATGTGATCTACACCGCGATCGACTACACGCTGACGATCTACTACGTCTACGAGGATGGCACCACCGCCGCGCCGACCTACACCGAAGTGCTGAACGTCAACGACGACTACTACGTCGTCTCGCCGGTGCTGGAGGGCTATGTGGCGAGCAGACGGGTCGTATCGGGCACGATGCCTGCGAACAACGTGGTCTACACCGTCATCTATGTTCCGGAGACCGAAACCGTCGAGATCGACAGGGACGGCGTATCGCTGAACATCGGCAGTGTGGTCATGAACGCCGGCGACTGCTTCGAGTAAGGCCTGACGGCGGCCCGGCGCGCGAGAGCGCGCCGGGCATGGCCACAGCTTTGATGCAATGCCCAACCGACTCGTTCAAACCGGTATGAAAGGAGCATAGACCATGAAAAAACTCATGGCGATCTTCCTTGCCGCGCTGGTGGTTCTCATGAGCACGGCGGCGCTGGCGGAGGATGCGCAGACCGAAGAGCTGTACGGCGAGCTGGTCGTCGGTTCGACCACCGCGCTCAGCGGCAGCTTCTTTACCGAGATGTGGGGAGACAATACGTCGGACATCGACGTTCGGATGCTCCTGCACGGATACAACCTGATGGAGTGGAAGAGCGCGCGCGGTTCCTATGGCCTGGACGGCAGCGTCGTGACCGGCATGGCGGTCACGGACGACTACCTCGGCAACCGCACCTATACGCTGGCGCTCGCCCAGGATCTGACCTATTCCGATGGAACGCCGATCACCGCGTATGACTATGCGTTTTCCATCCTGCTCACGGCCGCGCCCGAGGTCGCCGAAATCGGCGGCGAGACCATCGCGTCCGACGCCATCGTCGGCGTGGCGGACTACAAGAGCGGCGCGAGCGACGTGATCTCCGGCGTGCGCGTGCTGGGCGACTATTCGCTGGCCGTCACCGTGTCCGCCGAGTATCAGCCGTTCTTCTATGAACTGGCGATTCTGGATTACTGCCCATACCCGATCGAAGTGATCGCGCCCGGCTGCGAGGTCGCCGACGACGGAACGGGCGTCTACATCCGCAACATCGATTCGACCATCGAGGCGCCGATCTTCACCGCCGAACTGCTCGAGGAGACGATTCTCGATCCCGAAACCGGGTATCTGTCGCATCCGTCGGTCGTCAGCGGCCCCTATGCGCTGGTGAGCTTCGATTGGGAAACCCGCACGGCGGTGTTTGAGATCAACGAATACTACAAGGGCAATTCCGCCGGCGAGACGCCGAGCATCCCGCGCATCGTCTACCGCACCGTGTCGTCCGACACGATGATCGCCGAGCTGGAGAGCGGCGAGGTCGATCTGCTGAACAAGTGCGTGCAGGCGGACGTCATCGACGCCGGGCTCGCGCTGACGGAGGACGCGGCCTACTCCGCTTCCGATTACGCCCGCAGCGGATACAGCTTCATCTCCTTCAACTGCGAGCAGACCGCGGTGAGCAGCCAGGCCGTGCGCCAGGCGATCGCCTACTGCCTCGACAAGGACGCGCTCGTGTCCGGCTACGTCGGCGATTACGGCGCCGCCGTGGACGGCTACTACGGCCTCGGCCAGTGGATCTACCAGCTGGTCAGCGGCGAGATCGAGGCGCCGGTCGAGCAGCCTGCTGAAGATGCGACCGAAGAAGAACAGGCCGCCTATGAGGCCGAGCTGGCCGAGTGGGACGCGCTTTCGCTGGACGGCGTGCAGGTCTACGACCTCGACCTCGAGGCCGCGGCGGCGCTGCTGGACGGGGACGGATGGACGCTCAATCGCGAGGGCGGTGCGTATGATCCCGAGACGGACGACGTGCGCTGCAAGGAGATCGACGGCGAGCTGGTTCCGCTGGAGCTTTCGATGATCTATCCCGAAGGCAACGCCATCGGCGATGCGCTCCAGTCGGCGTTCATCGACAATCTGGCGCAGGTCGGCATCGCGCTGACCGCCACGCCGGTCGAGATGACCGAGCTGCTGAACGTCTACTACCGCAGCGTCGAGCGCGACTGCGACATGATCTATCTGGCCACGAACTTCTCCGTGGTGTTCGATCCGTCGCGCACGTTCAACCCCGACGACGCCTACCAGGGCGCGTACAACCGCACGGCCATCGCCGATGAGGAGCTGTACGAGCGGGCTGTGGACATGTACCGCACCGAGCCGGGCGACACGCTGAGCTACCTGCAGAAGTGGGTGGCGTTCCAGGAGCGCTTCGCGGAGGTCCTGCCGACGATCCCGGTCTACTCGAACACCTACTATGACTTCTACACCTCCGCGCTGCAGAATTACGACGTCAGCGAGCACCTGACCTGGAGCCAGGCGATCGTCGGCGCCTATCTGAGCGACGTGGTGGAGACCGTCGAGCCCGTCGAAGAAACCGCCGGCGAATCGACGTTTGCCGCGGTGGAGTAATCCACGAAATTTGTACTTCAGCGGAGCTGCGTTTGCGGCTCCGCTTTTGCCTGCGGCTCGAACCGGGGTTTCACACTTGACAGCGCAGGGGAAATCGGTTATCATGATAGCGGCTGGCGGATCGACGCCGCCGCAAAATTGGAGGGAAAATGTCGGAGGAAAGTTCGATGGAGAATACATCGGAAAAAAGGCGCGCTTCGGCTGGGCGTGCGCCGGAGAAGAAGCCCGGGAAAAGGCGCCGCAGACGCAGCCCCGTCCGGCTGGTTGCGATGGCGGTTGCGCTGGTCGCCGTGCTGGGCGGCACGTTTGCGCTCGGGTGGCATTTCGGCGTGGAATCGACGCGCTACCATGGCGACATTCTGCTCGTCAATTCGGAGCACCGGCTGCCGGCGGACTATGTGCCCGAGGGGCTGGTTAATCTCTATGAGCAGCGCCACTCCTTCCGGTTGGCGCGGTCGGACATCTACCTCACGCGCGAGACCTACGAGGCGATGGAGGCGATGTTTGCCGCCGCCGAGGCCGATGGCGTGAATGGATTCATCGTCACCAGCGGATACCGCGATTACGACCGGCAGGCTGAGATCTACGCCGAGAGCGAGCCGGGGCTGGCGCAGGAGCCCGGCGCGAGCGAACATCAGACCGGGCTGGCCTTCGACGTCACTACCGAGACGAGCGAGGGGTTCGAGAGCACTGAGCAGTACGCGTGGCTGCGCGCGCACGCGCACGAGTACGGGTTTATCCAGCGCTATCCGGCGAACAAGGCCGACGAGACGGGCATCGACTATGAGCCGTGGCACTATCGCTATGTCGGCGTCGAGGCCGCGACGCGCATCCGCGAGGCGGACATCACGCTGGAGGCGTTTATCGAACAAAACGGATAGCTGCGATGCGCCGGGCGGAGTTCCGGCGCATCGGACGGCTCGAGGCAGGCGCTCTGCCTCTGCGGCGCGGCCTGAAGGAAGCGGCGGGAAGGTGAAAATGTGGCGGGGTTGATCGTGATTCGCGGGAATTCCGGAAGCGGCAAGACGAGCCTTGCGCGCGAGGTTCAGCGGCGGCTGGGCGGGCTTTTGATCTCGCAGGACGTCGTCCGGCGGGAGATGCTGCGCGCAAAGGACGGCCCCGGGACGCCCGCGCTGCCGCTGATGCAGGCGCTGCTGCGCTATGGCGCGGCGCATTGCGAGCGGGTGATCCTCGAGGGGATCCTGGACGCCGGGGTCTACCGGCCGCTGTTCGTGCTCGGGCGCGAACTGTTCGGCGACCGGATCTGCGCCTGTTACTACGACATCCCGTTCGAGGAGACGCTTCGCCGGCATCAGACCAAGCCGAATTGCGCCGATTTCGGCGAGGCGGAGATGTGGCGGTGGTGGAAGCCGCGCGACCTGTCGGACGTGCTGGACGAGAGGATTCTGACCACGGACGTCAGTCTGGACGCGGCGGCCGGCCGGATCTGCGATATCGCCATGGGATGGACGCGCGGGTAGGCCGCCGCGGCTGTATGTGCGCAGAAACTGCGATCGAGCGAACGGTTTTTGTTTTGGAAATGGGATTTTCCTTCAGAAAAATATCGCAAATCCGCCGCGCATGTCGCCGGATTTGATTTTACGGGCTGTCCTGCGTGCCCTTCTTTGACAGACAAGCGCGAAAGGGCTTCGGCCCTTTCGCGCTCTCCAATGTTTTTTGCGGTCTGGGGCCGGGAGATTTCTCCCGGCCATTATTTCAAACATCGGACGACTGCGCCGCTTTGGTAGAATTCGGATCGGTCAGCTGACCGACGTCATCGCGCATCCGCAGCGGGGGCAGAAGCGGCTTCGCCCGGAGGCGCAGGTCGTGCCGCAGTTCGAGCAGGTGCAGCAGCCGGAGACCGGCGAGGTCGTGCCGCAGGCGTAGTTCTGCTGGCTGACCGCCGAGGTGGTTGTCGCGGTGGACGACGCGGTGGACGAGCTGCTGTTCGAGCAGGGGCCGACCTCCTCAAATGCGCAGGACGACTGCGGGAACAGCGGCAGGCTGAAGAACTCGTCGCAGACGTTCTCCGCGAACTCCTCGGCCGGCGGGATCTGGCAGAAGCCGTAGGTGGGCACCATGATGTCGACTTCCGCGAGCACCTTCAGCACGACGGTGACGCAGATGGTGATCTCAAAGGTGCAGTTGCCGATGTAATTGCCAGAGACGCAAATCGCGCTCACGAGGCTCTCGAGGGTGAACGGGATGATGGAATCGTCGGGGATGCACATCAGCACGTCCTTATCCACACAGACGGTGGCCTGCCCCATCCACTCCTGGCAGCGCTGGTCGGTGAACAGCACATCCACCGGGACGGAGACCGAGCAGCGCACCCGCGCGAACTGCGGACGGTCGCACATGCGCTCGATGCAGAGGTTGGAGATCTGGCCGGCGGTCGTCGAGGAGCGGCAGCTCTCGAACGTCCACTGTCCGCACGGCTGCGGCAGCGGGCCGCACGCGTTTTCGGCGTTCTCGACCGCCTCCTGATGCTTCATGCCGCCGCACGACGGGCAGGTGCAGGTGCAGCGGTTGTCCTCGCAGGTGCAGCGGCAGCTGCGGTTGCCGTTGCAATGGCAGTCGCATCCGGGCAGCACGGGCACGATGTTGCTGATGACGACCTCCTCATCGTCGAGCTGCTCCTGGCTCAGGGCGCTGTCGTAGACGTTTTTCACCTGGATGCACACGCGCTGGTTCAAGCCGGTCAGAATATTGCCGTTGACCACGCCGGGGCTGCATTCGGCGTTGGCATTCTTGTAGCTGTAGAACGACATGGATCATTCCTCCTTGGGTTGTTCTGCGGGCTTTCGCCGCCCACAGTGCATCGTATGACCGCGGGGGAAAAGTGTGCGGATTTTTGCTCTCGCCGCGGCGGCCGCACTTTTTACGAACATTTGATGACTGCTGTATCTCTCCATGACGGCCGCGCGGTATCCTTTCATCGTACCCGAGAGTGTGCGAAATCTGAAAGGAGCAATCATCACCATGAAGAAGATCTTTTGCCTGGTTCTGGCGCTGTGCATGATCGGCGCCGCGGCGCTGGCCGAGTTCGACACCTCCAGCACCATCACCGTCTACTCCCGCGAGGACGGCTCCGGCACGCGCAGCGCGTTCGTCGAGCTGTTCGGCGTCGAGGAAGAGGATGAGAACGGCGAGACCGTTGACATGACCACCACCGAAGCCGTCATCACCAACTCCACCTCCGTCATGCTGACCGGCGTCGCCGGCGACCCGAGCGCGATCGGCTACGTCTCCCTCGGCTCCCTGAACGACACCGTCAAGGCGCTGAGCGTCAACGGCGTCGAGGCGACCGTCGAGGACATCGCCTCCGGCGACTACGCCATCTCCCGCCCGTTCAACATCGCGACGGCCGCCGAGATCTCCGAGGTTGCGCAGGACTTCATCAACTTCATCATGTCCGCGGACGGCCAGGCCGTCATCACCGAGGAAGGCTACATCTCCGTCGCCGAGGGCGAGGCCTACACGGCCAGCAACCTCGAGGGCACCGTCGTGGTCGGCGGCTCCTCGTCCGTCACCCCGGTCATGGAGAAGCTCGCCGAGGCCTATGAGGCGCTCAACCCCAACGTCACCATCGAGGTGCAGCAGAGCGACTCCACCACCGGCATGACCTCCGCCATCGAGGGCGTGTGCGACATCGGCATGGCCTCCCGCGCCGTGAAGGATGAGGAGATCGAGGCCGGCCTGACCGCCACCACGATCGCCATGGACGGCATCGCGGTCATCGTCAACAACGCCAACCCCCTCACGGACATCACTCCCGAAACCGTGAAGTCCATCTTCACCGGCGAGACCACGACGTGGGATTTTTAAGCGATGTGGCGGGGGAGCTCCGCTCCCCCGCCAGGTGCCGCGGCTCAAATTGAAAATTTGAGCCGC